>Ga0209515_10000891_pt1 | contig 51883 bp, 56 predicted proteins | sample Subgroupgradi54m_FD_187454 | JGI IMG/M metagenome (GOLD analysis project Ga0209515, IMG submission 187454) | Subsurface groundwater microbial communities from S. Glens Falls, New York, USA - GMW60B uncontaminated upgradient, 5.4 m (SPAdes)... ... | reverse complement strand
CAGCTTTGGACAACTCGCACATTTGTGGAGCAAGAGGCTTGTCCGCTCACACTTACCTGGTAGGTGCCGGGGCTACTTGGTACGGTGCATGTCCATGGGTCACCAGGTCCCCCTGGTCCCCGGGTACTTCCATCAGGGCAGGTCATATTGTAGGTACCTGCTGGGCCAGATAGGCCTACAGAAACCTGCCCGCCCGGGGAAACAGTCGAAGGAGAAGCGGTGAGCGTGCAGCCCTGCGGACCTGTTGTGGGAGTTGGGGTGCTGGTGGGGCCAGAGCAGGAAGCAGGGCAAGTTTTTGTCCCACTACTGCAATTGCTATTAAGCGACGCAGAGCAGGAGTATGTAGCTGCGCCGGTTGTGCAGGTATTAAGGCCAGACTGGCCTAAATTGTCCGTGCAGGTGTCGTATGCATTGGTTACCCCGCAAATTTGTATCAGCGCACACTTGGTGCAGTCGGTCGCACACGCCGGGTTAGGGGTGGGAGTGATGGTGGGGGTTGGTGTTGGGGTATTGGTTGGTCCACCGCAGGTAACGGTTGGTTGGTTAGAGGAGGCACTGTATACTCCATTTGCGTCAACCGCATGCACCCACGCTTTGTAGCTTGGTCCCACACTCGTTGCTCTTGTGAGGCGTTGTTGTTCACCGTATCTCCTGGGAGCGGGGTATCGCCACCCCAGCCGTTTGCGAGATCATCAATGCGAATTGCATAGGTTACAGCGCCAGTAACAGGGGGCCACGTAGCGGTGAGGGTTCCCGGATCACCGCTGCAGGTGAGAGAAAGAGTGGGTGCAGGTAGAGGTGTGGGGGTTGCTGTTGGTGGGACAGGCGTGTTTGTTGCCCCAGGAGGTGGAGTTGTTGGTGTTGGTTGTGGTGTTGCAGTGCACCAGGACGCACATGCACTATCAAACTGGTTAGCACCGGTGGTAAAAGTACCGGTACAGGAGTTTTTGTACACCGGCCTACTAGTATTACAACCAACACACTCGTTGTACTGGAAGTCATTGATACACACTGGTGTTGCAGTGGGATTGGGAGCAGTGGTAGCGGTGGGAGCAGGAGTAGCTGTTGCAGCAGGCGGATTGTACCAGCAGCAGGTACCACTGGGAGCACAGATGGTGTTTGGATTCTGGGTTGCCGGTACCCAATTTGTGGGACAACTACTTCCCGTAAAACACCCAAACTGCAACACAGAATCATAGCAGCCAAAGGGGGTGGGGGTAGGAGTGGGGGTAGATACGACTGGCCCCGCACAGCAGGCACCGCTTTGTGGTGGTTGTACAGAACAGATTTCTTGTGTACACTTTCCTGTATTAGGATCTTTAAAGTTAGGATTACAGGGACATCCCCCGTTTGGGATGTCATTTGGATCGGTACAAGATCCAAACTCACAGAAAGCAAAAACAGAAGACGGTTTGCCTAAAAAAGTTAAAAACAAAAATAAAAGAAAAGAGTAGAACAAAAAAAACAGAAGCTTTCTCACTCTATTATAGTTACATATCTGTCATGGGGAAGCAAGCTCTCTTTCGATTTGCGCTTTACCACCAAAGCGACGGAGATCAATACCTCCAGCAAAGTACGGTTCATACATTGCCGTTACCACATTGTCTTTTTCATGTAATACATTAGCAGAAATTCCTTTAACTGCCGTTACTCCAATGCCTACCGCATCTCCTGGCTGAAGGATTTTTCTAAGTTGAACTTTATCCCATTGTGGTAAAAACCCGAGTCTTCCATTTACGCCTATAGAAAGTGCTTGATCAGTATTATAGCTAAGGTTTTCAATACCCAGACCAGTAGGTTTCATACCTTCTGTTGTAAAAATTTTTCCCTCGTAATCAACCCTTATTTTCCTAAAAAGCTCTCCGGTTTTAGGATTTTTTAGAATAATATATTTATCTTTAGAACCTTCAATATCTTCAAATCCTACAAATTGGCCAGTTAAAGATACCAGATATCTATAAACTTTACCGTCTGTACCATTTTGTTGACCGTAGCTTTCTCCTATTCCTCTATCCCATCCTCCTTTAAAATCATAAAATACAGTTCTCCCTGTGGTATCATTTGGATCCATCCAGAGAATGTTGTAGCCTGCTTCTTTAGCCAGTTCTTGGGGGGATTTCCCTGTTGCTGTAGGTGTAATATTTTCAGAAGGAATAGAGGGGACAAATGATGGTATTCCAGAAGCAGTAACTGGAGCCCGATATGCATCTAATGCTGATTCCGCAGCTTGGTAAATACCAGGAATTATTTCAAGATTAATTAAATGAGTTCCTGCTAAACCAACAGGAATTCCCAAAACTGCAGCGGCAGCCATTCCCAATTTACTCTTTGCTGCTTTTGTTAGAGGGCTTTCTTCCCCAGTAAGGGAATCTATTTCTTCTTTGGTGGGTGGCACACCATGATCTTGTTCGGTTCTTGGTGTTGTTACTGGTGCGGTAAGTGGATGGATACGTGTAAAAGCACCACCTATTGCTGTTGGTCCTTCTGGTTCTAGGATTGGAATTGCTACATCGCTGTTACCACGGAATTGAGAAATATTTGAATGAGTATCTGGTGCATCAACAGTTGAAGTTGCGTTAAGACCTGTTTGCCTTTCATCAGTAGGTGCACCACTGCGGCTTCTAAAAAATCGTAATACTCCTCGTCCTGGTTGTCCTGGACTTTTTTCAACTGCCATATCCTTTTTCTCCTCCATAAAATTTTCTCACAATTGAATCTATTTGTCAATCGTTTTAATCCTATCGTTTTAATCCTATAGACTTTTACCTAGCTCTTTTTCTATTTGTTCTTTTCCTCCGAATCGCCTAATATACAACTTCCAAACACTATTGTATCCAGATTCATCTTTGGCGTTTACTAAACTTTTATTGTTAACACCATATGTAGGCCATAAAACAGCACTGATTGCGTCGTCTTTATTTAAAATACGTTGTACTTCATCGGTAGAGAATTTGCGGAATTCAGCAAGTAATTTTTCATTTTGAGCAGATACGTTTGCCAAAACATCAAGGTTTTCAATAAACAATTGGGTAAAAGGAAGAGTGAGCTTAGCAGAGAGAGTTGAAGCTTCTTCAGGATCAAGAATTATACGAAAAGGTTGATAAGATTGTTTTGTTTGTGGATTAATTAACACCATATATTTGTCTGGAGATTTCGGTATGTCTTTAATTTCTTGGATTATCCCAGTAATGCGATCTACATATAATGAGCCATCAGTATTTTTAATTTGGTGTTCCCCGATACCATTATCAGGAGCGTTTCTTTGATCATAAAGTACCGTCCTTCCAGTGGTATCATTTGGATCCATCCAGATGATGTTATATCCAATAGCTTTTGACTTTGCGACTAGGGGATTGTTGAGAAAGGAAGGGGTTGGAGAGACAGTGGTTTTAATCGGTTGACTTACGGCTTGGTATGGCTCACCTCGCTGCACGCCTCGCGTCGATGCGGGCGAAGCGGGTCTGTGGGGGAGGAAGCCGAGTTGGTTGGGGTACAGTTCCGAGAGCCTAAGGATGTTAAGGTAATTGAGGATCAAAAAAAACAGCAGGAAAAACACAGCGCCAAGCATAATTCCTCCCAATCCAAACTCCACATCTTGCAGTAAGATATGTTTTTGCGGTTCTTGTGGCTGTCCATCCATAGTTTTATCGTAGGGGATTGAGGAAGAGATGTCAACCGTAAAAATACTCTAGGGTATTGACGGGAGGCACCAACGGAGATAGTTTAGCCTCGCAAGGTGAGACCTTGCGAGGCGAGGGAAGCAAGTTACTTTTTTCCCAACCCCTCGTCATGAGGACCAACGGTTCGTAGAATTATAGTATCTTGATCTTTCTCAAACGTCATACGGTATAATCTATCAACTCGTGCTTCCCATGTGTTTGTTCGCCCTTCCATCTTCTTTGTGTAAAGAGATGGATAAAAAAGATCTTGTTGAAGAAAATTTACAGCTTTTTTCACTTTCTTTTTGATAGTTTGAGGAAGTCTATCATAAGCCTTTTTAAACTTTGAGGTGGTAGTGATTTTCATCGAAAGAGTTCGTGGAATGGTTTATCAAGATCATTCACCGATTTAAGTTCTTTTATTCTTCCTGCTCGTATATCTTCGTCAGCTTCCTGTTCTTCTTTTTCCCACCAACTATCACTCCCATAGGAAACAGGCCGTAGGTATTGCAGAACTTTCTTTCGCAGGGCAGAAAGCCGCTTTTCTATGAGAGTAATTTCCGCAAAGATACTCTCTGCGGTTTTTGTGTCAATGGTAACAGTAGAACGATTGCTCATGAGTTTATTGTAACAAGTTTCGAGGAGAAATCAAGGATTAAAAATTGGGGGGAGCAGGAGTAATAGTGGACTAGGCCTTTGGAAGGCGAAAAGGCTTATGTGGTAGGCTGTTTGAGGATTTGGTTACTTCTTTCCCAAACCTTCATCGAAGGATTTAACAGATTGAGCCACGGGAAGTGGCCAATCTTTCCAGGTATTTTTCTCCAGAACGATGAGCTTCCCGTTAAAATCGTTATATTCTTTAAGAAGCTGATCAAACATTGTGAGTAACGATTGCGGATCGTTTTGGGGAATTCTTAGCCATATAACAGAGTAGACGGTGTTTTTTGGATATTCACTAAAATCTTCATCGTTGGTGACGATAACGCGTTTCTCTTTGATGGAAATTTGGGCAAGCGTTTCGTCGGAAGCACCCTTTGGAGCAATGCTTGCGGAAAACCCCATCTTTTGCAGAAAGGAAAGCAACTCTTTTCTTACATTCTCATCAAGGAGAAATTGGATTTTGCGTGTTGATGATGACATAGCTTTCTCGTGTGATGGAACTGGCGTAGCCGAGAGCAGCTTTGACATGTTGCTTTTCTAAACGTGGAAATGCTTTAAGAATGTTTTCTTCCGCCTCTCCCGCAGCAAGCATTTCGAGAACCTGCCATACCATAATACGGGTTCCTGCAAACGTAGGTTTTCCATGACAGATAGTCGGATCAGCCACAATATACTTATTCACGAAGATTTTCTTCATATCAGAATTATTGTACGTTACTACCCGGTAGAAAGTCAAGCACAACTCTGATCTGTTTTATTATATTTTGATACTATCTTTTGGAGGTAGGAGTTGGGATAAGAGTGGGGGTGGGGGTTGGGGTAGAGAGAAGAAAGAGAGAGGATGTTAAGGTAATTGAGGATCAAAAAAAACAGCAGGAAAAACACAGCGCCAAGCATAATTCCTCCCAATCCAAACTCAACATCTTCCAAAAGAATATGTTTCTTCTGTGGTTGGGCTACATTTCCATCCATAGGTTTATTATTCAGTTTTACTTTTCTTACGTTGGTTTATGATATCTTTAATAGCAACATGTAAGATTGGAATATCTTCTTTGACGGTCTTCCAGATTACATCGTAGTCTACGCCAAAGTAGTCATGAATAAGTTTGTCTCTGATTCCTGTCATTTCACGCCAGGGAACGTCGGTATAGCTAATTTTTAGAGATGCTGGTATTTTCTTTGTTGCTTCTCCAATAATCTCCAGAGCTCTCACTACCGCAAACGTAGTTTTTTCATCACCCAGAAACGTGGAGTATGTCATGTCTTTGGTGAAACGATCAATACTGTTATAGTGCCTGCAATATCGTTGAGGTAATCGATAATTTCCCGTTGTTGTTTCATACTGGTACTACTTCTTTGAGGATATGTTTGCCAATTGCAGGTTTGAGTGCATTTTTCATCACCAAGTCAACTTTTACTCCGAAGAGATCGTGTAATCTGTTTTCTAATGAGAGAAATTGAAGAAGCGTTGGAGTTTGGGAAAACTCCACAAGTATGTCTAAATCGCTTCTTTTTTCCTGTTCTCCTCGCACATAGGAACCAAACAACCCCAATGATCGTACTTTGTACTGTGCCATAAGCGCAGGTTTGACTGCTCCTAACGTATGCACAATCTTTTGGAGTTTTAGATTATAACTTTGCTCTTCGGATAATCTTTTCATACTATGTAGTATTGTACCAATTCTTTTTGTAAGAAATCAAGCAGCGCGTCCTACTTATTTTGCGTTGGTAACCAGCCGAGCTGGTTGGGGTAGAGTTCCGAAAGCCTGAGGATATTAAAGTAATTAAGAATCAAAAAAAACAGCAGGAAAAAGACAACACCGAGCAGTATTCCTCCTACGCCAAACTCCACATCTTGCAGGAGGACATGTTTCTGTGGTTCGTTTGCCTGATTTTCGCTCCCTCCATCCATAGTTTCATGGTAGAGAAAAAGACAAGGGTTGTCAACTGGAGTCGGTGAAGCTTTGGTTACTTCTTCCCTAACCCCTCGTCATGGGGGCCGATGGTGAGCACAGATATATTGTCTTCTTCGACCTGAAATGTAAATCGATAATGAATGTCTATTCTTGCTTCAAAGACATTATATCCACCCATTTTCCTACTCCATAAGGAGGGATGACGGTAATCGGTAAGAAGAAAGGTAAATTGACGATGAGTTTTCTTTTGAATATGTTGTGGTAGTTTAGAGAGTTGTTTTTCTGCTTTCGGAGATATGGTAATCTTCATGCAGTCTTTAAGTTTTTAAAAAAAGTATCGAGCTCCTTTTTATTGTGAATCTTTATTCCTTTCCCAGCTTTGATCTCTTCAATAGCTTTCTTATCAGACCACTCCCACCACGCATCACTCCCATAGGGAGGCTCTTCTCCAAACAGTCTTGCTTTCATAGTCTTCACCTCTTTTGTCAGTGTGTCAAGACGAGTGAGAATCTGTTCTATTGTTTTAGGCGTTACTGTTATTGCTTGATTCATGATTTTATTGTAGCAAGTTTAGAGAAGAAATCAAGGATTAAAATTTGTGGTAACAGTTCAGGCTTCTAATATGATTATTCTTCGAGCGAGGCTAAATGCCGAGTCGAGAAGTTCTCGACTTCGCTAACGCTACGCTCGAACAATACAATTTGTGTCAGAAGTGTGAACTCACTCGAGGAAAAAGATGCTATGGTAGGCTATTTGGAATATTGCTTGAGTAAATCTTCGATTTGCTTCTTGAAAGGAGGGAGGTCTTTTACTGTAATATCTTTAAGATACAATGTGATGTCACGTTTCATAGAATTTGCAGTTGTGAAGGAAGAATATATTGTTTCAGTCCTGGTTTTATTGCTATATACTCAACCAAGTCAACCTTTCTCTTAAGCGACTCCTCCAGCTTGAGTTTTAGATGAATAAATTCAAAGAGGCTCTTTTCTCGTGGGAGCTCTACCAGCATATCAATATCGCTATCATCACCTTCTTCTCCACGGACATACGAACCAAATAGAGCAGACCTGGTAACCCCCGCGTCTTTGAGAATTGGCAGAGCTTTCTTTTTAATTTGGTCAATCGTTATTTTCATGAGTTAATTGTACAACTATTGATCGGCATGATTCAAGGGGTGGGATCTGCTTCGCAGCATGTTAGCAGGAAAAAATGATATAATTAGTGCTTGCTCTATGGATAAGATTATTATTAAGGGTGCAAGGGAACATAATTTAAAAAATATTGACCTTGAGATCCCCAAGAACAAACTGGTTGTATTTACTGGGCTTTCGGGAAGCGGTAAGTCTTCACTTGCGTTTGACACAATCTATGCCGAGGGACAACGTCGGTATGTGGAATCACTCTCTTCGTATGCAAGGCAGTTTTTGGGAATAATGAAAAAACCAGATGTTGATGCGATTGAAGGACTCTCTCCTGCAATTTCCATTGATCAAAAAGGAGCGTCACATAACCCACGATCTACTGTTGGTACGGTTACCGAAATCTACGATTATCTCCGCCTTTTATTTGCGCGCATCGGGCATCCGCATTGTCCGAATTGCCAACGTGAAATAACACACTTATCAAAAGAGCAAATTGTAGAAGCCATTTTCCAAAAGCTCAAAGAACACCCTACCGGGAAAGGGCAAAGACTCCTTCTTGTCGCACCTCTGGTTCGTGATAGGAAAGGCGAATATACAGAGTTATTCTCCGATTTAAAAAAACAAGGATATAAAAAAGTTCGTATCGACCATGAGGTTTTTTCTTTAACCGACGACTTCACGCTTATTAAAACAAATAAACATAGTATTGACCTTATTATTGACTCTGTAATACTCACAAAAACAACAGATAGAGACAGAATTTCCCATGATGTTGAACAGGCACTTCGGTTTGGCAATGGGGAAATGATTGCCTCACTTATTGGCGATAAAGGATTTTCTCTACCGGAAAAGCCAAAAAAGATGCAAGATACGTTGTATTCCGAAAAGTTCGCCTGTCCTGTTTGTAATATTTCTCTCCCCGAAATAGAACCTCGCATTTTCTCTTTCAACACACCGCATGGCGCCTGTCCAACATGTAATGGACTCGGCACTATTTTAAGTGTTGACCGTGATCTTATCTTTAACAACAATCTTTCGATCAACGAAGGAGGTATTTTACCATTCCAAAATATTGACGAGCAAGATACGTGGTTTTCCCGTACATTTAAAACATTCTGCCTTGAAAACAATATCGCAACAACTATGCGATTATCTCTTATGCCAAAAGAAAAAAAAGACCTTCTGCTTTTTGGGACAGGAGAAAAAGAGTATGAAGTTGTTGGAGAAAATAGATTAGGACATGAAACGGTTATTTTTGAACCATTTCACGGCGTTATAAAAGAACTTAAAAAACGGTATCAAGAAACAGATTCGTTTGTCTTAAAAGCACATGTCGAAAAATTTATGCGCTACGAAACGTGTACGACATGCCTTGGAGCAAGACTGAAAAAGGAAGCCATTTCGGTAACTATCGACAAAAAATCAATTGTTGCTGTCTGCGATATGCCAATAGACATTGCATATATATTTATAAAACAACTGAAGAATACGTTCTCATCAAGAGAACAAGAAATTGCTAAAATTGTTATAAAAGAAATACAAACAAGACTTACTTTTTTACTCGATGTTGGTCTTGAATATTTAACACTTTCTCGCGGTGCGCAAACACTCTCGGGCGGGGAAGCCCAAAGAATTCGACTTGCTTCCCAAATAGGCAGCGGATTAACCGGTGTCTTATACGTTTTGGACGAACCATCAATTGGCCTGCACCAGAAAGATAACCAAAAACTCATTGATACGTTAAAAAAACTTCGAGACTTAGGAAATACTGTCCTTGTTGTCGAACATGACGAAGAGACAATGCTGGCTTCGGATTTTCTTGTTGATTTTGGACCGGGAGCTGGAATAACCGGGGGAACCATTGTCGCGAAAGGAAGTCCAGAAAAAATAAAGCATGAGCAAAATTCTCTCACTGGCCAGTATTTGTCTGGAAAGAAGAAAATAAAGGTTTACAGTAAAAATGATGAAAAAATAACGAATAACCAACTCACTATTTACGGGGCACGCGAGCATAACTTAAAAGATATTACTGTTTCATTTCCACTGAAAAAATTTATTGTTGTCACAGGAGTATCTGGAAGTGGAAAATCAACATTGATCAATGATATTTTATACCATGCTCTGATGCAATACACGAATCCATTTCATAGAGAAAAACCGGGTAATTTTGTCCGAATGACAGGACAAGAACACATAAAAAATGTTTTCCTTATCGATCAATCACCAATTGGTCGAACGCCTCGGAGCAATCCGGCAACGTATACCGGATGCTTCACCTACATTAGAGACCTGTTTGCGCAAACAAAAGAAGCCAGGCTCAAAGGGTATGGCGCTGGTCGATTCTCCTTTAATGTCAGGGGTGGAAGATGCGAAGCGTGCGAAGGAGAAGGACAAATTAAAATAGAAATGCAATTTCTTCCCGATGTCTACGTTACGTGTGAAGTATGCAACGGAAAACAGTATAACAACGAAGCACTCTCTGTACTCTTTAACGGCAAAAATATTGCAGATGTGTTGAGCATGAGTGTTGGCGAAGCACTTTCATTTTTTTCCTTTGTTCCAGGGCTTTCCCATAAATTGCAAATACTGTTTGATGTTGGGCTTTCTTATATAAAACTTGGCCAACCAGCACCAACACTCTCAGGTGGAGAAGCGCAACGGGTAAAATTGGCCACAGAACTGGCAAAACGAGGAAAAGATGCGCTGTATCTTTTAGACGAGCCAACAACAGGGCTCCATTTTGCGGACCTTGAGAAATTGCTCCATGTTCTTCGTAAGCTAACAGATATGGGAAATACCATTATTGTGATCGAACACAATTTAGATGTCATTAAAAACGCAGATCACATTATTGATCTTGGACCTGATGGAGGAGACAAAGGTGGAAGCGTTATCGCAACAGGAACACCAAGAGAAATTGCAGAGAATAAAAATTCCTACACAGGACAATTCTTAAAAAAAGTTCTACAATAAACGTGTGAAGAAATTTCTCTTTATTGCTTATTGCTTATTACTTATTGCTTATTGCTTGTGTACACCTGTCTATGCTTCCGAAAATTTTACTACTGCATACGACACAACGTATACGGTAAAAGAAACAGGTATCACCCATGCAGTTTTTCAAGTAACACTCACAAACACATCAAGTCAATACTATGCATCTTCTTACAAGATCAATCTTGGACTTACAGACATCACCAATATTGACGCATTCGATGCTGGTGGGAAAATTCTTTCGTCTTTGGACAAAACGAGTGAGGGACAGACTGTGTCTTTAAAATTTAATAAAAAAGCTGTTGGGATAGGAAAGGCAATCCAATTTACACTTTCATTCGATACGCAAAATATTGCATACAAACAAGGAGAAATCTGGGAAATAAATATTCCCAAGATCGAAAATCAAAATAATTTTTCAAATTTTATGGTTCATGTGCAGGTTCCTCCCTCTTTTGGCAATCCAATATACATAAAACCCCAACAGCAAACAACAACACTTGATTTCACAAAAGAACAATTAGGAAAATCAGGAATTTCTCTGGCGTTTGGAGACAAACAATACTATCATTTCTCTCTTTTGTACCATCTAAAAAATACCTACATATTTCCTATTAGAACAGAAATTGCACTGCCTCCATCAACAAATTATCAACAAATTTCGATAGATGATATTTCTCCAAAACCAGTAAATATGAGGCGAGATAGCGATGGAAACTGGCTGGCACAATATGCACTATTGCCATCAAAAAAAATTACCGTGACTGTTTCTGGACAAGCACAAATCAGTCTTTTTCCAAAAGAAGAAATTCTTTCGGAAACCGAACTCCTCGCGTATACAAAAGAAAAACCCTATTGGGAGACAAATGAAAAAATAAAAAAACTAGCTCGCGCGTTAAAGACTCCTTACGAAATTTATGCATATGTTGTAAAAAATCTCACATACGATTTTTCCAGAGTTACCAACAATAATCCAAGAATAGGAGCATACAGCGTTTTAGAGAATCCGACATCTGCAGTCTGTCTTGAGTTTACCGATTTATTTATTGCGCTTGCTAGGTCTGCAGGTATTCCGGCACGCAGCGTCGCTGGCTTTGCCTACACCCAAAACACCAGACAACGACCACTCTCTTTAGTAAAAGACATCCTGCACGCGTGGCCTGAATACTACGATCGGGGAAAACAAACCTGGATAATGGTTGATCCCACCTGGGGAAATACCACTGGTGGTCTTGACTACTTTCATACACTTGATTTTGATCATTTCGCGTTTGTTATACGAGGAGAAAAAAGTGACTATCCAATTCCGGCAGGAGGATACAAGCTAGAAAGTGTTGATAACACCAAAGATGTTACTATTACTTTTGCCAAAATTTTTGACCAAGCAACACCAACGATTGATTCTTTCGTAACACTACCAAAATTTGTTTTCTCTGGTCTGCCAATAAACGGGGCTATGGAATTAAAAAATACAGGAAAAGTAGCTTATCCCGCGGGATCTTTTCTTGCAAATAGTCGCGATCTTTTGCCAAAAGAGCAAACAGTTTTTTTTGACTCTATTCCCCCATATGGTTCTATACAAATTCCGTTTAAGTTTTCTAAGATGCCTCTTTCGACAAATAAAAAAGCTACGATTACAATACACATCGGAGAACATACAATTTCTCAAGAAATAGATATATCTCCAATTTTTCTCACAAGGTTTGGGCTGATAGGAGGTGTTTTTCTTGCAATTTGCGCGATTGTCATATCGATCTTTGCCAAAAGAGCCTGGCGTTTACTTTTTTTTAGATAAAGAACATAAAATACTGTACGTTGGAAAAGCAAAAAATCTAAAACAGAGAGTTTCGTCGTATTTTGTTCACAAAACAGATCTTGGAGAAAAAACAAGATTGCTTGTTTCAAAAATTAAATACATACAAACGATTCAGGTAACTTCGGAAATTGAATCTCTCCTTCTTGAAGCAAATCTTATTAAAAAATATATTCCTCCCTATAATGTGAGATTTACCGATGGCAAGGGGTATCCTTTTATTCGCATAACAACTAAAAACGAGTATCCAGCAGTCTGTGTCAGCAGAAAAACAAACGACCCCAATTCTTTCTATTTTGGTCCATACCCGAATGTCGGCGCCATGCGCTTGGTACTCAAAACAATCAGAAAGATATTTCCATTTCAGTCTGCTGTGAATCATGGCAAGAGGACATGTCTGTATTATCATCTTGGTTTATGTCCATGCGCGTCTGCTTCGAACTCGCAAGAGGCAAAACGAAGCTATAAAAAAACTATTCGCTACATTCGCACCTTCCTCGAAGGAAACGTGAGAAAAGTAGTGAGAGATTTAGAGCAAGAAAGAGAGTCGTTAAGTATAAAGGAATTATACGAGGAAGCAAAAGACATTCAGAAAAAAATCGACGCTATAACGCTTATTACTTCCCCCGTTCATAGACCTTTTGAATACGAAACTAATCCAAATCTTGCCTCTGATCTTCGGAAAAAAGATCTTGATTCGCTGCAGGAAGAGCTTTCTAGGGTTGGTGTTTTTATTAAAAGTCTTGGCAGAATTGAATGTTATGACATCTCCAATATCTCAGGAACAAATGCTGTCGGATCTATGATTGTATTCTCCAATGGAGAAAAGAACACATCCGAGTATAGAAGATTTAAGATTCGAAGAGCAGATGGTCCTAATGATTTTGCCATGATGCAAGAAATTCTTCAGAGAAGATTAAAGCATGCTGAATGGCCATTCCCAGATCTGTTGGTTGTTGATGGAGGAAAGGGGCAGATTTCGTCTGCTCTAAAAGTTCTTGATAAACAACACCTATCGATTCCTCTTATTGGACTTGCGAAACGAGAGGAGATAATCATTACCTCTGATTTTAAAGAAATAAAGTTGCCAAAAGATTCAGACGCATTGCACCTTGTGATGCGCATCCGGGATGAGGCACACTGCTTTGCCATCGCATACCACCGAAAACTTCGTTCAAAAAGTGCTATAATCGGTCAGTAACGGCACCATTGTATGAACGCAATAGAGGCATACCGAACAGTTAGCCCCGAAGCAGAAGCCGAGGCAAAATTCTCTCAGATCCAAAGATTGATTGCTGTAGACATTGTATTATCAGACATTTTTTCTCTACACAATCAGCTTTTTTACCATGAAGGTAAACCAACATCTCAAGATGTAACAGAAACCATGCAGTTTACCCGAGACATTGTTCGTCGGGCAATCTTCTGGACGTGGCGGGACTTAGCCAATATGGGAAGTCCACTAGCCTCCCATGCCTTTGGTATGATGACACTTTCCAGAGCCTCCCAAAACGGGGAAATTGAAGCGGTTATGATTGGTGACCAGGTACAAGCAAAAGAGAGAACAACAAAATTTCTTGATAGACAGATAAGAAAAGACTACACAAATCAACAGGTCAAACCACATGGGTGGCCTGGCTAATTTTGTAATTGTTAAGAGGTTTGATATAATACAAGTATGAAAAGTAAAGGCAGAAAGCTCCATGCCAAAGCAGCAGAAGAAAGAGAAAAAGGAAATTTTAGTCTGTCATTGGACTATAACGACAAGGCATTATTTGCCTATGACGCCGAGGATGACTCGCTCGGATTTGCAGAAGGGGTTGCGTGCCGCTCAATTACACTACGTGTATACGCTGACTTACATGACAATCGGAGAATCCTTATCTTAGCAAAATATGAAATGATGGGTGCCGTTGCAATAGCAAGAGAAAGTGGCAAAAAGCAGGCTCTTGCCATGCCTCTGTATAATCTAGCCAAACTACAAGAAGGCTTAGGTGAGTTACAAGATGCAGTAAGTACCTATGAAGAAGCAGTGAAAAACATAGAAAACAATCCTCCAGAAAGGCATAACCGTCCATCAATCTTGGCAGACATGAACGTTCATATGGCGACTTGTGGATACAGAACAGGGGATAAAAAAGCATTAGAAAGAGCAGAAAAAGCACTCAATAAACTTGAAGAAGCAGAAGAACCTTCTACATATAACAAAGATGTTTGGCTTTCTGGTGGGTATATGAGAATTGCAGATGTGTTAAGAAAAGATAATCCAGGAAAAGCAAAAGAATACATGCAAAAAGCAGAACAGATTATTGACGTAAGTCCCAAGCTGAAATTAAGAAAACAGCAATGGCAAAAGCTCAATAGCACAATGTTTATTTCCTCGTAATTTCGTATTCATAGGGAAAATAGAGAAATGATGCTGGCGCATCGGCAGTCAAATACTTTTGGAAGTCAATATAAATTTTTTTTCGTTCGTTTACATCTATTGTTGTTCTGCCATCTTCTAAGAGCTTATCTATTCGTTTGTTTTCGTACCGTGTAATATTATTTGTTTGATTTGTATGCCACAGCGTATACTGATCGGGGTCTTTCGGCACAAAAAAGTTTCCCAGAAAAACTTGAAAATTGGAGGGAAGAGAATCAACAACAGTTATTTTTGTCTCTATGCCAATTTTTTCCCATGCATTCTTCACCTCCTGCGCAGTTGGCAAATAGCGAGACAGAGTTTTTATTTCTATTTTTATAGTTGCACTTTTTGTTCCACTTTCTGATGTCGCAAGAAGAATTTTTGCCTGATCAATATCCTGGCTGTAGACATATGTCTCCGTATATCCCCAAAGAGAGGGGGGAAATGGCATCGAAGACCTTTTTCCACTGCTAAACGTATCTGGCAGTGCATAAGAAAGAGCACTTCTTACCCTTTTATCAGAAAGAACGCTATCTTGTGTATTATAAAAAAGTGTTATCAATTGATGATAGTTAGTAATTTTCTCAACGCTCGTGTTAGGAAAATCTGTAAAAGACCCTGTTTTGTACTTACTATCCGAAAGTCCAATTGCTTTTGTTATTTCCCCCAGCATATATGCAATTTTGAGCGCCTCGGCACTTGGATAAAATTGATATATTCTGGTCTTGTAGGGATCTTTTATCAAACTCAGGCTCAAAGATTGAACAAAATTACCATTCTGCTTTACATCTCTTAGTGTGTATGGCCCAACACCAACATATCCCTTTTTAAAAATTGGACGTGAAGCAGTTACCAAAAAAGGACTATAGATATCTTTTAGTTCAAAAACAATTGTATATTGATCAGGTCTTTTGACACTAACATTTGAAAAATTATATTGTATTGCATCTGCTGTTACTTTTGATCCATCGGCAAATGTCGCATTGTGGGTTAGGTAAAATGTGTATTTTTTTTTGTTCTCTACTTTCCATCCCACCGCAACGGCTGGCTTTGGTTCTCCATGCACATCAACCTGCGTTAACCCCGAGGACATTTCCTCCAGGATAAAATCAGGAAGACTATCTTCTCGGTAAGCACCTACAACTCCTATTATCTCGTTTTTCCCAACCGGAATCCCTGGAAGAAAGTAGCGGATAATAGTCAAAAACGCAAAAAAAACAAAAAGTCCAATAAAAAAAGAAAGGAAAATTATTTTTTTCCACTTTTTAATATATTCTTTAAGCAACCAGTAGATGAGTCGTTTTCTAAAAACTATCATACTAATGGGGAAGCAGGAGAATAACGGATAATATGCCGAAAAAAATGGTAAGAAAAATCGTTGCCACAACAAGTATTCGCTCTAGGCTTTGCCTGCTTCGATAAAACTCTCCACCTCCACCAAACGCATTCGATAGTCCGCTTCCCTGCATTTGAAGCAAAATCACAACAATCAGAAGAATGGCAACAACGATTTGGGCTCCAAGAAAAATCATGCACTACGATTATATATGCTCTACGACTGCCTTTGCAAGTTTTTCCGGACTATGGTAAAGCGGAAATGTATCATCAACTAAGTCTTTTTCTACAAATGCTACCTGTTTATATTTGATTGGCTTAAGAGGCACATAACCGTAGGCTGCACGAAATTTTTTTGGTATGGGAATAGAAATGTTATTATTAACGATAACTATATCAAACGGAAACACGCCTAAATGCTTTTCAATCGCTTTTATATAATCAAAAACACCGTATCCTTTTGTTTCGGATGGCTTATTTGCCACATTGACGATAAAAATTTTTTTCTTTTTGCTTTTCGTCAGTTCTTTTTTAATTTCGGGAATAATTAGGGTTGGTAATACGGTTGTGTAGAGATCGCCAGGCCCAACAAGAATAGCATCTGCCTCTTGCAAAGACGCAATCACACCATGTGCCGGTTTGGCATTGGCAGGATGAAGATAGACTTTTTCGATGATTTTTTTACCGACATATCTACCCAAATCAATATTTTCTTCTCTGTTGATCTGTTTTCCCTCTACTGTTGCGGCCGAAATTGAGACAGGTTGCGTTGTGGCCGGGGAAAAATGGCCAGGTATGTGAAAAACTTTTTGAAAAAGGTGTATTGCTTTCTCAAAGTCACCCGTGACATCGCGCATACCAACAACAATAAGATTCCCCAGCTTTTGCCCAACTAATTCTTCGTCTTTCCCGTACCGTTTGCCTGGAAAACGATACGTGAGTACCCGGGCCAAAACAGGATCATTACTGACTGCTGCCATACACGAGACCAAATCTCCTGGAGGAAGAATATTATAGAGTCTCCGAAGCCTCCCTGTTGAACCACCATCATCTGCCATAGACACAATAACGGTAAGATTGTCGGTATATTGCTTTATTCCCTTTATAAGATTTACCGTACCAATTCCTCCACCCAAACAGACAATTTTTTTATGCTTCATCGTCATAACATGCTATTTTATGAGCCACTTGACCAAAGATGTAATAAAAGACAACACAAAAGCTGCAATAATGTAAGTAAAGAAAAGATTAAAAACGATTTTAGGAATAATAAATCCCAGAATCGATGCTCCCGGAAAAATAAATGCTGTCATTGCAATTTGGGGAAGGAAAATGGTCAACAGATACAAAATAAAGGCGTTGATCACAAACGAAAAAGCACCAAACGTTGCCATATTTAAGGGAAATGTTAGTATGGTCAGCACCGGACGGACAATAAGAGACATCAGAGATAAAATAAACCCACCAATAAGAAGCGTTTGGATTCCCCCGGTAATTCGAAATCCTAAAACAACTTGAGAGGCAATAAAAAGAGAAAACGCATGTACCACCGTATTTCGTAAAAGACTTTTCATAGTTATTTTAAGCCTTCTCGATACTAGCAAATATATGATGTGGTGTCAAAAAAAAAGAAAACCGGAGGGCAGTGAAAAGAAAACGACGTATAGTCGCGTGTGCTTCTTGCATTGCAAGAGCTTCTTTCACCACCCACCGGCAGCACCTCCTTTCTTTGGCGAAAAACGTATGGTATTGTTGCTCGGCGATGGACTTCTAGTTGGCAGGAACTCCGTCGTACATCGAAAGGAGAATCGAGGTCGGCGTCATCATTCCCGACGAGTCAAGTGTGATATAGCCGAGATCACAAAGACCCTGCAAGCTCCTTCGAATAAGCCATTCAATGCCTATCTGATGACTCATCTTCCAGGAAAAATCATCAGCATGCACGACTTGGATCATTCCTACCCCCATGATGTAGCTATGGAACGTCCAGAATGCAGCATATGATTCTGAGTCTGCACTAGGACGATTATGGTCGGGGTCAACCAGCATTGTTACCTGAGTCTTCAACACAGGGCCTGTCCGGATCGTATTCCTCGTATTCTTACGATAGGAATACATGCCCTTGGCTGACTCGCGAAGCCAGATATCGATTTTAGCATTGCCTGCCACCTGACGAAGAAGATCATCCAAGGGTAGATTGACGCACTCTGACAACATTGCCCAAAACTGTGCCCTGCAGAAACTACACTCCTCGATGAGGTTGAGTGTCTCAGCAGGCAGTATCGTTCGGTACTCCTCAGTCCCTTCTGCAATTCCTTGCGCCATGACAACAGAGACATTCTTCATGGCTTGGTTAAGACCTTGCAGATGACTCGTATTGTGTGTAGCTGCTGAGAAAAACACGATTGGCTCCCTTTCTTACCCAACTATTCATCGCCCGGCGATGGATCGTCTGAGTTACTACGACTGTTCGGGGATCAGTTGTCCCGAATACGATCCTACGCCCACCGTGCGAGCGAGCGCATCGATAAATTCCCTGTATTCTCTATCAGAGAGTGTTACAACAGTAAAACGGAGGTCAAATTCACCTCTTCTTAAGAGACGAACCTTCCCTACCAGTTTTACGCCTGGTCTCTTTGCATGAGCATGAATGGCTGCTATTATCCCTTCCACTGAAGAGCGACGTGCTCTAGACAATGAGACTTGTATACGCATTATCCTTCCTCCATACTCCTCATCCATAAGAGTTATATTGTGCCAACGAGGTTGTGGAAAAGAAAAGACTACAGATATAATCTTCTCTATCCCACAACCTCTGGACAAAAATATTGTTTCCGCCAAATTATCAAGGTGCTCAATAAATTTTGAGCAAAAGAACACTCACGCAAACAGCTTTTGTTTGCAAGTATTTCTTTTGCAAGGCGAGTATACCAAAAGAAAGAAGTAAGATCAAACTATGGATAGGGGGTGGAAACTATCAATTTCCATGCTGGTGTGGGAGGATACGAATTTTGTTTTCTTCGATAATAACAAGAGATTGTTCAAGTTTAATATCTTTTGCTTCTTTACGGAAAAAGGAAGATAATGTTTTATTGACTGACGCAACAGTTTGGTTTTTGATTTTTAAAACAATAAAGCCTCCTGTTTTTGGCAAGCGCAACTACCTCTTTATCAGAAGCACCATAATACTTCGTAGAAACTAAAGCAACAACATCAAACCCAAATGTTTTCGTAAGGTATGTACCTGTTTCTGGGGATATGTTTGCATCAAGAAGAATTTTATTCACGCTGGTAGATGAAAGTTTCGTACCTCTTCCCGTTTCATTCTTCCCTCGGTATACGTAATGGCCTCTTTAATGTCTTCAATCTTTAAAACAGGATAAGCTTTAATAATACGATCAAAATCATACCCATGAGCAAGTAAATTAAGGATTAAGTACACTGGAATTCTGGTTCCTGCTACCACTGGTTTTCCTGCAAGAATTTTTGGATCAACAATAATACGTTTCATAATAAAGCTATTATACACCCCTTGGACAAAGAAATAAAGGGGTGTCAAACAAAAGAAAAACCGGCGGGTGGGAGCGAAACGTCGCAACATTTGTCGCAACCGCAACACTCTTCACCCGCCGGTCTTGGCTCGCCATTTCTGGCAGCCTGCACCTCTCCCTTGCGGAAAAATCCTATGCAGGAGTCTCTGTCACCAGTTCGGCCTGCTCGTCTTCCAGATCAATGGTAGCTACAACGTACACCAGAGTCTGGGTGACCTGAGGGTTGTCTTGCAACCCGCTGTTAATGGCGGACAGACACTCATTGTTGGGCACCTCGACGGTGACAAAGAGATTCTTGTCACCAAATATCACGTCGACCTTGCTTGAGGTACCCCCATGTGCATGTGTGAGACGATGGATCTCCTTGGCGACTTGTCGCTCAGCATTCGCTTTGACATTCACAAGAACGTGCGCTCGCATGTCATTCATCCTTTCATCGCAACTATCATCTCCCGCGATGGACCCGTTCCGTAGAGTAGACAACGATACTATTCAGCTCCGACTCCCGAAGGAATCAGGCCTCCAGCTCTTCAGAAACTTGAGGACCCACCGAGGAGCGATGAATGCGATTACACACAGTACCATGACGACTATGCCGAAGTCGCTGATAATGTGATAACGCAGATATATATCGACCGTCCCTACGAGCATGCTAACAAAGATGAGAATACAGCCAGCCCACCATACCATGGTAAATTGCAAGAAAGTCCTCATCGAGCCATACTCCTTTTTATGAACTCTATTTGCTCGTTTGAGCAAAACCAACATCGCGTTTATTCATAATTCTTAAATCCCCGCGATATGGGTCTCGCCCAAACATTTATTTCCACAAGATGTAAAGGTGCCTGCCCGCATTCGCCTAAGCTCAAGCTTTGGCAGGCGGGCGATTAAAAAAGCAAAAGAACACTCACGCAAACAGCTTTTGTTTGCAAGTATTTCTTTTGCAAGGCGAGTATATACAAATGTAAAAACAAAGTCAAAAAAAATTGTGGTATGATAGAAACGTTATGAATACCGTCACATGCCCTCACTGCAAAAAACAAGTTGAGATCTCCGAAGCCATAGTTCACGAACTCCAGGCACAAGTGAGAGAAGAAGAAAGAAAAAACTTAAAAGCAGAATTCGCCAAAAACAAAGCAGCAGAGCAGGCAGAAAGAGAAAAAAAATTAAGAGAAGAATTTGAACTTGCTAATAAAAACAGAGAGAAAGAACTGGAAGTGCAAAAACGTGAAAAAAAAGCACTCGAAGAAAAACTAATACATCAGGCAAAAACACTTAAAGAAAATGAAGCAAAAATCAAAGAAGAAGCAAGAAAATCTGCACAACAAGAAACAAGTTTAGAAATGAAAGCTATACATAAACAATTAGAGGATGCTAGAGAGGCGGAAAAAGCGGCAAAAAAAGCGAATGAGGAATTAAATAGAAAATTGAATCAACAATCACAACAGCTACAAGGCGAGGTGCTTGAGCTTGATCTTGAAGAAAAACTACATGAAGCTTTTCCATATGATGAATTAAAACCCGTTCCGAAAGGAATTAACGGCGGAGACATTATTCAAGAGATAAAAAACAAATATGGAAATAGTGCGGGTTCAATTCTTTGGGAAACGAAACGAACAAAAACATGGGATAAGAAATGGTTAGAAAAATTAAAAGATGACATGAGAAAGATAAATGCAAGCGACTGTGTTTTAGTCACCGAGATTCTCCCTTCTCACGTGAGAATATATGATAGGGTTGATAATGTCTGGGTTACTTCTTATGAATTTGCACTTAAACTCGCTTCTGTTCTACGTTTAGGTCTTATGAATGTTGCTATTGCCAAATCAGCTGCTTCTCACACCGATGAACAATTAAAAGACCTATACAGAGTAATTACGAGTGATTCTTTTAAGAATAAATTTGATGCAAGAGATGAAATTATTACTGTCATGAAGAAGGAACTTGAAGCTGAAAAATCCAGCACGGAAAGAAGATGGGAAAGACAAAGAGTAAACATTGAAAAATTATCGAGAAATAATAGTCAGCTATATGGCGAGCTCCAAGCACATATTCCTTCACTGAAGCCATTAAATACTGAATTATTGGAGCTAGATAATGGGGAAAACTGAAAAATTTTTGATATCTTGACAAAGCCATACAAAAGATATAACGATAGTAGAGAGATACTAACCAAGACGTTTCGTGGTTTTGAACCTCACAAAGAAACGTGAGAAGGGACGAAATACAGTTGGAATTTTTTGTTCTCCTTCTGTTTGCTCCAAAAGTGTGCTATACTACTCCATAATAAAGCTATGCCAAAAAAAAGAAGGGGAATCGAAAATAATCTTATCGAAGAAAGCTCTTCACAAAAAAGCTTCTTACAGTTTAATGTCCATAATCCCTATACGGTTGCTATTATTGTTATTCTCGCACTTTTTGCCTTCTTCTTTCTTACAAAAAGTTGGTTTATTGCTGCAACAGTAAACAATACACCTATAAGCCGTTTTGCTGTTATACGAGAATTAGAAAAGCAGGGAGGAAAACAAACGCTTAGTGGACTTATTACCCAAACACTCATTCTGCAAGAAGCAAAAAAACAACATGTCACCGTTGAGCAAAAAGAAATTGATGATGAATTTAAAAAAGCAGAAGCGCAACTTGCAGCAAATGGACAAACACTCGACGGAATACTTGCAGCACGAGGACTTACCAAAGAAGCAGCCATGGAACAAATTCGAATGGAAAAACTCATCGAAAAAATGATTGGGAACAATATAACAGTAAACGATAAAGATATAGACAATTATATGGAAAAAAATAAAGATTCATTACCACAATCAACTGATTCTGCGAAGTTGCGACAATCAATAGCAGATCAGTTAAAACAGCAAAAAATGAGAGACACACTCCAATCTTGGCTAGAAGACCTGCAGAAAAAAGCAAAAATCAACTACTTCGTTAGCTATTAATCTGCATAATCTCTCATTATATTATTGCTTCAATCCGTACGGTATTGTATACTCAGAAAATGCGGGCCGCTAGCTCAACTGGCAGAGCAACTCCCTCTTAAGGAGTAGGTTACAGGTTCAACTCCTGTGCGGCTCACAGTTAAGGACTAGTTTGTCGCTTAGTGTATTGATTAGCTTGATATAAGGAGCTAATTTGGGTGTTCTAGAAACCAATTCTTGGTACGTTGGGGTTTGGGTGAATACGAGTCCAAAATAGGAAGCTCTTTTCAACGGATAAGGGCTTCCTAGCAATAAAAACTCTAGGTGTTCAAGAAAATATCCAACTACCTCTGAAACCATCTCCATATTTACGTTTTTATTATTCTGTTTAGCTTGAGTTTGCCTAAGATCGTTCATTTCTGTAGTTATCTCTTTTAGCTTATCTTCCATTAGCCTTATTGCCTCTTCGGAAACAAGCATAGCAATTTTATCCCCTATTAAGGTTTTCTGAGTTTCAAGCGTTTGGATTTTTTGGTCTATATTTTCAACTTCTTTCTGTCCGCCTTCCATTCTTTCTTCCCATCCTTTAAGCACCGCTTCCTTAAACTTTTTAACACCCTCATCAGTTACCCGTAATCCTTTGACAAAGGTTTCAATTGTCTCATTAAAGGTCTTTACGGGAATGCTGAATCTTTTGTGTCTGTCACAATGGTAAACAGGAAAATGCCCTCCGCCTTTGCCTTTAGAAGCACTACCGTATAGACAAGCATTGCAAACAGGACACAACACATTCCTTTTATAAGGATACTCAGGATTCTTAAGCTTCTTTACTAATCGCCATGCCTCAGGTTTATTTTTATAGATAGTTACACCGCCGTCTTTTTCGCTCAAAACTATTTTACCCCTGTTGGCAGCGTTAAAAATTTCTACAGAAATAAGGCCAGGGAATTTTGTCTTGACTGGTTCGGGATCAGTCCACTTTTCATCATTAATGCCTGCATAAATTGGCCTTGCGATATAACCCCAAAATGACTTGAGGGTTAGTTTATTGCCTCCTCTTTTACCGATTACTTCCAGTCTGTCCTTGGGGCTTCTAATGTAATGAATCCTTGACTTGTAACCTAGTTTATTTACTTCCTCAACTACTTCCCGGTCTGTCATGGTCTTTCTGGCTCTTAACTCAAACATCTTAATAATATATTGAGCCTCTTCAGGGTGAGGTTTCAGGATGACCCTTTTTCCGTGTGTAGTTTCTATCTTCTCGTTCATAAATCCAAAAGGTGATGGTCTTACCCGATAACCCATCCTGACGTATCTTATTTCTGCTCCGATCATTCTGGTTAAAATATCTCTTATCTCATCTTTTGCTCTTTCCGCTTCTAAAATCTCTGACTTTTTAGTAGGGGAATAAACACTCCAGTCAAACTCAATTCCTAAGTGATCAAGAGTATTTATCTGCTGATTTCCAATGATGCCGTATAGATCAACCAATTTTATTTTATGTTTGACCAGTTGCATTTTAAGCTCCTCATAAAAGAAAGAGCCACCCCTTGTAAACCTGTCAATTGATTTAATAAGGACAAGCTGAATATCGTTTTTCGGGTTTATACAGTAATCTACAGCTTCCTGCAGGGGTTGCACTTCTTTGGAAGCTGATTCCAGAAAGATAAAATATTTTTTGATATGGATATTATGAATTTCAGCAAATCTCTCAATCTGTTTTTGCTGGTCATCAGGAGAGTCACCTTGAAGACCCTGTTTAATTGAGGAAACCCTTATTGCTGCAACAGCATTTTCAATTTTTATCTGATTTTCCATGGCAGTATTGAGTTTGGATTTTGGGATTCTTCCAGTATGCGATCGATAATAAGGTTGGCTATAGCATTGATATGTTCTTCAGGGGATAATGCAGATTGAGGCCTCTTTTTAATTTCAAATTTCTTCTTATGTTTATAATCTAATGTTATTCTTCTCATTGTAGTATTATAGTATTTAGCTTCATATTATAACTATAGTTATAATATATAGTAACCGAGAATAGTTGTCAAGCAGAGAAAATAGTAAAATCGACAGGCTTGAAATGGTTGAAAACAGGCTTATATCTATTGGGATTTAAAAATAAAATTTAGCAAATTAGTTATCTCTAGTAAGAGTATCTCTGATAACAGTTGCAGCGGCATTAAATATATCCCCACTTGTTGGTTTTGGAGGTTCTAGTTCAGTTGATGGATATATAATAACTCCATCCATGAGCTTCCCCCAATCAATTTTTTTAGCCCCTACATACTGATATAATTCTTCTTCTGGAACTTCTTCAATACTACCCATTACTCCAAAATAATCTAAGAGGTTCCATTGATTGTTAAAAGGAGATTTATCAATCCCATCAATTGAAAAACGACCATCTATATCAGATGCTGCTACTGTTTGTCGCAAATTTTTCCACTCTCCACCAAATCCTCTTGGCATTACAAATTGTCCTACGTTATATACTTCTCCTGGAAATTTTCTTTTTAACTCATAAGCAGGCATTCTCACTTTAGTATCACTAAGGTGAGCATTAGCTATGCTATAAGCATCTACAAATGGTCTGTTAAAACCAATTCGCCTTGCATCTTTTTTACTTCCGTATCCAGGCCAATAGATTGAACGCAATAATGATGTAACATAAATTCCCTGAGCTTGTGGATGCTCTTGCATATATGCACTGATTCTTTCTGGAATAGATGCGTTCACTTGTTTCCATGTATCTCCTGAAACTGCGTAGACTAAATCAATATCTCTAAGTCTTGCCCTTCCAATCAAGCTATCAAAAATATGAGATGGATCATCAGGGTCTTTATACTTATCAGGATATTGTTCTTTGGCTTGCTCGTGAGACATCTCTACAACAACACCACCTCCTAGATTAATTTTTGCAAATCTTCTCTCTTCTTCTAAAGCCCTCGCTTTATCTTGCGGTTCTCTTGCATCAATTGCTACAAAACTTAAATTTGGGGTTTCCTGTAAAATTCGAGTAACTAGATCATCTCTTAAAGAGTGCATTGCCATTCCTAAAACAACTAGTCTTTGTCCTTCTGCAAACTTCCTACCTATGAGTTCTAGAGGATCAACCTGGTAAGTTTTCAAATATGCTGCAGCTTCAGCTACTTTTCCTTCTGTCCATGGTTTAGTAGCCGGTAGGATTTCATTTACCCAAAGTTGTTGTGTCCTTCTTTTTTCTCCCTCTTGTTTGCTTACTTCATTTTGCGTCATTAAAAGTTTTAATCTTACCTCCTCTTCTGTTTTAACTGTTTGTCTTGTGTCAGCGGCATCGAAAATTCTTACGCTTCCATGACCCCTATCGATAACTTCTCTTCCAAACCCGTCGATTTTATACTGTTTAGATCCATAGTCGTAGACTAAAATATTATGTCTTCTGGCAACCGGCTTTCCTTTCTTTCCAAGGAGTAAAACACGCATTTGATCCCAATACATTTTTAAGTGTCCTCTATTGGGTATGTCTGCACCATCATCCTTAAGCACAAACTGCGCCTTCTGATTAGGAGATAGCGGTGAATCAAGTTCATCATGCCAAGATGTATCTGCCACGACTTGTATCACTTTTCTTCCATCCTCCTCTGCAGGTGTGCAAGTATAAAGCCTTGAATCAAGCTGTTCTTCATGATCTTCTCCGTCTTGCCCCCTTTGTTTTAGAGAAATTCCATGAACCCTATGGTTTTCAATACGAATTACCTTGCTGGGTGATTGCTCAATAACAGCAGAAAGAAAATCAAAGAATTCGTTATATCTCAATTGCTCACTCACTCTAAGAAAACCTGCGAATGGTTTATCATAATCTGCTATTAATTGAGGAGCTTGAGCATCGTCTGGTAGCATTTTGCGATAATGGGTTGGAGATTGCCTTTGAAGTTTATTATGTATCTCAGCTTCTTTTTTAGGGTCAAAATAAGCTCGTGCTGTTGCTCTTCTGCTTGACATTTGCACTGCAAGCCTTGGTGCATCATCTCCATCTTTGACTAAAACAACCTCGCAATTATTCAAAAAAATATCAGCATTCGATAAGTGTTTAAGATATGGTAAAGTGCTTGCTAAAAATGCATATGGTTGGTGTCTTTTTCTAGGAGGAACGGGTTGTATTGCAAATGGTTCAACAGGATGATGTATTATAAAATCCTTTATAGTTGCACTCCGTCTTTGACGATCAGTTAATAATCTGCCGTTTTGTACTTCAGATAAAGGTTCTCCTTCTTTTCCAGCTCTGCTCATGCTGCGATTATAGTCATACAGGCAGCTAAATGCAATTTCATTGATTACGAGTTTACATATATACGTGTTTCTGCTATAAAGTCGGTGCTGTCCGAAAGAAGTTAAATATGAACTTTCAAACACTTCGGGCTGACTATATATTTCATCAATTCTCTGTTTATTTATCCAGTTTTAAGATAAGTCATAATATTTCTCCAATTCTTGTTCTTAATCTGTTTCTCTCTGTGTCCTTATTTACGCTCCTTGTTTATATTATCCGCAGACTCATAAATATCAAAAGATCTTTAAATGAATTAAGCGTTTTACTGGAGCTAACACCTCCTGCCAGTACAGAAAAAACTGCATATACCACTCAACAACTCTTCTCAGTAATTCATGATTTGGGAAAACAAAAAAGCTTTATAGATAAAATACTTGGAAAAAAGACTATATTTTCTTTTGAAATAGTATCTACTCAAAATCAGGGTATTAGATATTTAATACGGACTACAACAAGTGAGGTAAACAATATTCAAAGAAACCTACTATCATATCTTCCTCAGGTAAAGGTCAAAACAGTTAATGAATACTTACCTCAAAATATAGGCAAGATAAATAAATTCCAGAATAAGGTTGTGGAATTTAAACTAAAGAGACATTTTGCTTATCCTTTGCAAAGACAAGATACTCTACTAGGGGAACATGATCCTGTTGCATATATCACAGGTATGATGACCAAGTTATCACCCGGTGAGCTTATTTCTTTTCAAATAGTTCTATCTCCGACCACCAGGAAGGAAACAGAAACTTTATCAAAAATGGTTTTAAATAACGAGAATGTTCTATGTTATTTAAACAAACCTCAAGTCCCTACGTTTTTGAAGTTGTTTTCTGTGTTACTAACTCTTATTGCAAAACTCATAACAGTAATTCTTAATCAACTAGGCTGGGCTATTCAGGAGCTTATGAGTGGGGGCAGAAGAGCTCCTTCGTATATCCAAAACTCTCAGAATCAAATGCAAATTCAGCAACATATTAAACCTGCAAGGGTATTAACTACTTTTGAGCAGGACACTGTTAAATCTATTCAACAAAAGATTGATCAGTCACTGTTTGAAACATCAATCAGATTACTCGTTGTAGTTAAAGATAAAAGTGAATTAAAAGAAAGAATCAAAGGATTTAGCTCATCTTTAGCAATCTTTTCTGTTCCAGGATATCAATCCCTGAATAAAAAGTATAACTTCCCACCAATCTTGATAGATAAAATCAGGTTACTAAACTTCAAAAAGAGATTATTATCTTTGATAAGTAATCAAAGCTCGTCTCTTCTTTCTATTTCAGAAATATCTGATTTGTACCATTTTCCTTTTATGAGAGTTTCCCAAACAGAAGATATGGTTAAAAGCCATAGTAAGGAATTACCTGCCCCACTCGCTTTAAAACAAAAGGATAATCTAGATGTTATATTTGCTAAAAATACCTACGGCGGAGCTACTACTATGATTGGACTGACAAAAGAAGAAAGAATGAGGCATATGTATATACTCGGGGCAACAGGAACAGGTAAATCAACTTTGCTTTTATCTCAAATTGCCCAGGATATTAAAAATGGCAAAGGTATTTGCTTAATTGACCCGCATGGAGATCTAGCCAAAGCCGTATTAAACACTGTTCCCAAGGAAAGAGAAAAAGATGTGGTGTATATTAATCCCTTTGATATTAAAAATCCAGTAGCAATTAATCTATTAGAGTATACGTCTATTCATCTTGACGGAGATGATGTGGAGTTAGAAAACGATTTTATCTCAGAATCAGTTGTCTCAATATTTCGAAAAATATTCTCTAACGAATTTACCAGTGGTAGTGCACATAGAATTGAATATGTTTTAAGAAATACTGTTCAGACAGCGTTGACCTTAAAAGAAAGAAATCTGTTTACTATTTATGATTTATTAAATGATCCGGATTTTAGAAAAAATGCTTTAACTCATGTTAAAGATGACCGTTTATTAAAATTCTGGAAAAATGAACTGGGTAAAGCTGGAAGTTTCCAACAAGTAAAAATGACTGCTCCTATCACTGCCAGAATTGGAAGATTTTTATTCTCGCCAATTGCAAAAAGAATATTAGATCATCAAAAATCATCTGTTAACTTTGATGAGATCTTAGACAGTGGCAAGATATTAATTTGTAATTTATCTAAAGGAAACTTAGGAGAAGATACCTCCCAAGTAGTAGGAATTTTAATTTTAGCTAAGATCCAGTTAGCTATTTTAAAAAGAGCCAGGCTTGAAGCAGAAAACAGGAAAACATTTTTTCTCTATGTTGATGAATTCCAAAACTTTGCGACTAAATCATTTGTCGATATGATGGCAGAATCCAGAAAGTACGGCTTAAATATTACCATTGCTGAACAATCAACCTCCCAGCAAAATGACAGGAACTTAACAAATGTAACTCTTGCCAATACCGGAACTGTAATTTGTTTCAAAACTGCTAACCCGGAGGACGAAGATTTAATCCTTCCACAGTTTAAGCCGTATATCCAACCAGGTGAAATCGGTAATCTTCCGACCTTTCATTTCTATATGAAAAATTCGGCCATTGATCCTCAAGAGCCTTTCTCCGGTCAAACAATGTTGGTTGATATTAAAGAAGATAAAGGGAGAATGGAAAGAATAATCCAACTGTCCAGAGATAAGTATTCGGTGAAATATATACCAACTAAAACAAGCACCCCTTTAGTAGAAAATAATTCCAATGAGGAAGTAGTAGTCAAAAAAACTAGGGTACAAAGACAAACTCTAGATAGTTTTCCCGAAGAACTAGCAGCCTAAAAAAACATGGTACGCGTACCAAGAAATTTCAGGTGATTTTAAAGCTATTTTATTTAATTTTTCTTCCTCTTTATCCTTATATAAATATAAGGGAAGGATTATGCTATACTCCAAACTAACGGGATAAACTTAACGATAAACAAACTCCTGCCCCTCTGTTACCTGCTCTATCTCTAGCCTATTAACTTATTACATGACCTACATTAAAAAAATTATTTCAAACCATCAACTTACTATACTTCTACTTCTCTATAAATTCAGATTTTTAAATACTAATCAATTACAAAAATTACTAAAACAAAAAGATTCACAGCAATCACAACTCTGGTTAAAAGACTTAACAGACAGGTATTTTATTTTCCAAGATTACTCCCGTAAAAAAATTGAGGCTAATAACAAGCCTGCTATTTATAATCTTAAAACTAAAAGTAATAAAATTTTAAAAGATCATAAAGAATGTGACCTTATTCTTTTAAGAAGATCCTATAAAGAGAGTAGTTTATCCAAGAATTTTAAAGAGAGATGTATGTTTATTGCTGATATTTACATCCATCTTTTAACTCAAGCTGGTAAACAAGCAACAGCCCACTTTTCTACAAGTACTGACTTAGTAAAGTTTAGCTATTTTCCTGATCCGCTACCTGATGCCTATGTTGCTATTAAAGAACCCAAGAAAACCAGACGATATTTTATTAAGCTATTTGACGCGGGTGATCCGTGGAAGAAAAAGATAAAACCTGACGTAGAGAAATATATTCAGTATTTTGAGGATAATATTTGGCAGAATCATACTAAAAGCTCATTTCCATTACTTTTAATCATAGCTCCTGATGATCGTGTAAAAACCTATCTCTTAAAATTTATTTCAAAAACATTTGAAGAAAGATCAATTGATGCCCCATTTTATTTAGCAACAAAAGTACAGATTAAAGCAGAGGGAATAAAACCTAGTACATGGGAAAGAGTGAAATAAAACTATATTTTTTCTCTTGTTTTTTCTTGGTTGCTAATTATTTTGAAGCCATCCTGCATAATCTTATTAACAAGTACTGTAACTATTCCTTGTAAATCACTTCTTGTAAATTCATCTTGATTATCAATAAGATCAAGAATCTCATCTTCGTATTTTGATGTTAGTAATGTATTTATCATAATTGTCACCTCCTCTCTGCATTTTTAGTGCTTACTGCTTGCCCCTACAATGTGTAAGGGCAAGACGCAAGGACTAAACCCTTGGTTCGTGTAGCTTTTTAATCTCTGAAAGCTTGCACGGTCTAAAATACATATCCCTTTCAACACCCAAACCCATAGGACCTTTTAATCCTTGTAACTCGGAAAGAGTAAAATATCCCAGCTCTGGCTCATGTCCTATGACATAACCAAAAAATGTATCCTTTCCGTCAAACTCTATCCCGTACCATGTCCAGTTTGACCAAACAGTAAAGAATTTGCAGATAACTATTGGATCGTCTTCGTCTTCCTGTGTATATAAAAATGGAAGCTTACTTGTTATTTCTTTTGTCAGTAATTGCATATTGTCACCCCCTTTCCTGGCTTTTTCCTGGAAAAATATTATTTCTGGAAGCAGCCTGCCTGCTTCCAATACCTGAAGTTTTTAAGCGGGGTGAGGATTACAAGGGCGAGGCAACGACCTCGTTTATCTAGACCCTTGTAATCTGAGGGGTGCAACCCCTTTATAGAGTTATTGACAAGGCTCAATTTTCTTAATATACTTAACTTATAAGTTAAGTATTATGGCCAGGATCCATAGCCCACAAGATTTAGACAATATTTTTGAAGCTCTTGCCAATAAGCACAGGCGGGAGATAATTTATGTTTTAGGTTTACAGCCTTACTCTATAAGTCAGCTAGCTTCTATGCGGGACCTCTCCCTACCTGCAATTCACAAGCACATAAAAGTACTGGAGAACGCGGGCATGATAATACGTAAGAAGATCGGGCAAACTAACTTCCTTACACTCAACCGAAAATCATTACGTGATCTACAAGACTGGCTAATGCAATATCATGCTTACTGGGGTAGTAGTGGTGAGACCTTAGAAAACTATGCTAATTATTTGAAAGATAAAAAACCAATGAGAGGAGGTGATAAAAAATGAAGAAATTTGTATTTTTAACTCAAGGATATGAAACTCCTACCAAGGAAATAATGGATGCGTGGATGAAATGGTTCGCATCAATAGGCGATAAGATGGTCGATAGTGGCAATCCATTCGGTCCTGGAAGAGAAATTTCAAAGACCGGAACCAAAGACTTGCCACACGATAAAGAGGCAACAGTTGGCTACTGTATAATTAATGCTGAAAGCATGGACGAAGCAGAAAAAATTGCTAAAGATTGTCCGATAATTACCAGCATAAGGATATACGAAGCAATGTCAATGTAAGGAAGCCTTGCTTCTCCTTCGTAAAAGTAAAGGCATTTGTTTATGGAGAGGTATCTCCGTCTTGGGGCTACCTCTTCATAAGCTGTTTTACATAGCAGGCAAGGCTTGTCGAAAATTTCAAACAAGAAGCCCTCGTTCATAATCTTATTAACAAGTACAGTAACTATTCCCTGTAGATCACAAACCTCATTCTGATACAATTACGTAGTGAAACAAGCAACGCGACTTACCCTAGTCCTTTTCCTAAATCTTTCTATGATTACTGGCTTGGTAATCATAGGTTTATCTTCTCATTCTTTAGGAGTACTTGCTGCAGGAGGTGATTTCGTTGCTGATTCAGCAGCCATTATTCTCGGCTTAGTAGCTATCCGCATAAGCCAACACCCCCGTGGCCACCCCAAAGCCACATCAATTGTGGCATTAATAAATTCTGTATTCTTGTTTTCTATCACACTTTTTGTTGTTATTGGAGCTGTACAACGCCTCATGGGACACACCCCAATAATTGAAGCTTTACCAGTTTTGGTAGTTAGCTCTATATCCGCACTCGTTATGATTGTGGGAGTTTTTATCCTAGGAAACGATGATTCCAAGGAAGATTTACATATGCGTTCAGTGGTGCTGGATACAGTAGCCGATGCAGCATCAGCTGCTGTCGTTGCAATTACTGGTGGAATTATTCTTATAACCAAAGGGTTCTATTGGCTAGATTCTGCTGTTGCACTTATTATCGGACTCCTTATTGGTTACCAAGCATTAAAACTTCTGCGTGACGTGATTAGGGAATTGCAAGAAAAACCATCTCGTAAATAATTTAATTTGTTCATCTTCTTTTGTGCATAAAGAAAGTATAATTTCTCCTTGATAATTATCCACCTCCCCCTAGAGCAATACATATATTAATAGCTTGGAACCATAATATATTCTATAATTCATATCTAGACCGTAACAAAAGAGAGTCTTTTACGGCTCATATTATGAAGAAAGGAAAACAGCATCAGCTATTTGAGGATGCATATCGGCAATGTGCTCAAGGAATATTTCGCTTTATCTATTTCAAAGTTTCAGATTATGAACTGGCAAAGGATTTTACAGCGGATACATTTATTAGATTTTGGAAGCAGTTGGTAAATGGCAAAGAAATACAAAACAATAAAGCATTTCTTTACTTTATCGCCAAGGGTATAACAATTGATTATTATCGCAAAAAGAAACATACAAAAAGTGTGTCTCTGGATATTATTGATGAAAGGCTTTTAGGAGTAATCGATACCGCAGAAGATACCCTTTCAATGAAACAGGAGTTGGAACAAGTGTACATAAAGCTAAAAGAAATAAAAAAAGAATATCAGGATGTTTTACTTCTCCATTATGTAGAAGATTTAAAAATCTCTGAAATTGCAGATGTTCTTAATAAAAAAGAAAATACGGTGCGAGTACTGCTCCATAGAGCACTTAAAGTACTAAAGGAAAAATTATGAAACAAAAAGATGTAATCGAACAACTTAAATCGTTAAAGTCCATACGACCTAACTCTCATACACTTATGTCTATAGAAAGAGATATATATTATCAGCTAAAAATTGACAAAAGGTATTCTGTTTGGGAACGTATGACATGCTTCTTTAAAGATGTATTTCTCACATTTAAATCAAACCCAATTGCCTCTTATGGTATAGCAGCTGCACTACTTATCATTGTATTTCTTTCAATTTCTACTGGCTTTTTACCAAATGAGATAAACAAAACATTACTCTATGCAAAAATAGCTGTCGCTCCAAACCAATATGAGAAAGCAAAAATTGCATTCTCATACACCCAGGCACAAACAGATATGTTAGATAAGAATAATAGTAAGCTTGATACATATCAACTAACAGAAGTATCACGGACAATTGCTCTTGCCAATACGCAACTTTCTGGACTTAAGTTAATGGGTGAAAAAGGGAAATATACATCGCAGCAATGTCAAGAGCTGTATAAAGAATACTCTCAACATCTTGAAAAATTAGACAGCCTTTTGTCAAAAGTATCAATAGATAATGGAGATGAGGAGTCCATAGAGCTTCTTAAAGCTCAAATTGCAGGATACGAAAAGGAATCTGAACAGAAACTGAAAGTTTACTAACTTAGTGTAATAAATCATTATACTGCTCGGCTTATTAAATGAGGAGGTGAAGGTTATAAAAATATTAGTTGTTTCGATTTTAGTAATTTTGGGTGTTTACTGGTTGTTCGATCATTATGCTCCCATACCGTTAAACCATGAGCAATTTGGTTTATACCAACATAATATCCATAGAATTATGGGGGTAGTCTTTTTAGTATCAGCAGGTATTGTTTGGTTCAAGTGGACTCCTAAAAAGAGCTAGTTTAACTTATTCAAATATATTGTTTGGCTTATTTATAAAGAGAGGAGGTGAAGATATGGAAGCAAATTATAATAAAAGTGGCGGTTATGGTAAAAGACCAATGTGGCAGTGGGTTTTAATCTACCTTGTAATAGGAGGGGTTATTTATGGACTCGTCTATTACTTTGTTTTTGCTAAAAAAGGTGGATATAACAGTATGAATACACCGCAACAGCAAAATACTCAGCAGGCAAATCCAACTGTTCAACCTTCTACAGGCAGTATGCAAAATAAGAATACTACCTCAGTAGAATATAATGGGAATGGATTTAATCCTAAGTCCATAACGGTAAAAGTAGGAGACACTGTTACATGGACAGATAAAGACACTGATCAAGTGTGGGTAGCATCTAACCCACATCCAACCCATACGGATTATCCTGGTTTTGATGCGTTAAAAGGCATCTCAACTGGAGAGACGTATTCGTTTACGTTTACTAAGGTGGGAACATGGGGTTATCACAACCATCTTAAACCCAGCGAAAAAGGTGAGGTTGTTGTACAGCAGTAACCTCGGCTATTTAATACAAGTAAGATGATACCATGTCTTACTTGTATTTGAGAGCTTATGATAAAGAAATTAACTTATGCCAAATAAAATTGTCGATATATACAACCACGCTTTAGGGGTTAAAGGGTTTGACTATGACCAAATTAATGATGAGGTTTTTATTGGGACAAATATGTGTTGTCAAGTGGGTTTTAATAGAGAGTTGCTTACAAAAAATGTCAGAGCGGATATTAGCCTGGAAGAAATTAGAGTCGATGCACCGATGGGAGTGGATTACTTTTTATGGCTACCAACAAAAAATCATGAAGCTCCCACGCCAGATAAATTAACTCTGGGAGTGCAAACTTTAGAATTTTTGATAAGTCGAAAAATAAAAGTTTACATTCATTGCAAGAATGGGCACGGCCGCGCACCAACGTTATATGTTGCTTATCTTGTTAAAACAGGAATGGAGGTTGATGAGGCAATAAAATATCTAAAGGATAAAAGACCAGTCATCCATTTCAATGAAAATCAAACTAAAGCTTTAAGAGTTTTTAAAAATTCTTTGAAGGTTTAAAACAATTATGCAACTTCTTGATGATTTTCTTAATGGTATTAGCATGTATCATCTGATGCAGTGGTATCTTCGTTTCCTCTTTGGTATCGCAGTCCTCCTCAGCTTTTTAAAAATTCTTCCATATAATCCTTTCGATATTCTCATTAGCGGTTTTTATATTATTGCAGTCTGTTTCATAATAAACCAACTGTTTGCTTACCTTTTTAAGGTAAAACCTAATTATGAATCACAGTTTATCACTGGACTTATCCTTGCTCTCATTATTGGTCCATTACCGCTTCTTCCTAATTTATTCTTTCTAACCATTACACCAATAATTGCTATGGCATCAAAGTATCTGATTGCTATCAATAAGCAGCATATTTTTAATCCGGCTGCCCTTGCTGTTGTTTTGGCAGCGGTCTTATTCCATAACGGAGCAAGTTGGTGGATCGGGAGTCTGCCTATGTCACCTTTTATTATTTTGGGGGGAATAATTATGCTTCGCAAGATTCATCGGTTTAATCTCACAATGGGATTTTTTCTTACCTATTTCCTTTTTATTATAATAACCAATCTCCAAAGTTTTCTTTCATTTCAATCTGCTATTGCAATAGTTACGAACGTTTTTCTTATATCTCCAATACTTTTTTTCAGCATTGTTATGCTTACTGAACCGCTTACTTCGCCAGCTGATAAAAACCTGCGTACATATTATGGTATTTTTATCGCTTTAGTCTTTATCATGCTTCAGAAATTTACATCTGTTTCTTATACCTTAGAGCTTTCATTACTAGTTGCCAACGTCGCAGGAAGATTAGTCAGATTTAATACAAAGTATACGTTAACATTGAAGGAAAAAAATGAGATTGCACCGACCATCTGGAAGTTTCTTTTTGAACCTGAACGTCCATTTCAATATATTGCAGGGCAATTTCTGGAATGGAGTTTGCCTCACAAGCAGGCAGATAGCAGAGGAACTCGAAGATATTTTACTATATCCTCAAGTCCATCAGAGAAAGATATTTTGCTGACTGTCAAAATCCCTGAAAAGCCAAGTACTTTTAAGTCTGCACTAAAGAACTTACCAATTGGTGAAAGCATTTATGCAACCAGTCTTGAGGGTGATTTTATAGAACCCAAGAAAAACGATATACACTATATTTTTATTGCCGGAGGAATTGGTATTACACCATTTCGAAGTATTATAAAATACTTACTTGATACGAATCAGCAAATTTCGATAACACTTTTCTATGCTGCAAGTTTGCAAGAAGAGTTTGTTTATAAAGAACTATTTGCAGAAGCTGAGAAGAAATTAGAGATAAAAACAGTGTATATTATTACAAAAGATGCTCCAAAAGATTGGCAGGGAGAAGTCGGGCATATTGACGAACAGATGATTAAACGGTATGTGAATAATGAAAAGCAATCAATGTATTATATTTCCGGTCCGCAACCAATGGTATTAGCATATGAAAAAATGCTTTCGAATATGAACATTAGCAAATCATATATAAAGACAGATTATTTTCCTGGGTACACTACTTTATAGTATTGATTATAGGTTTTTTTAAATAAATCATGCTTATGAAAACAAAAACAATTTTAACATGCCCGAAGTGTAAAATGAAACAAGACGTTAAAATGCCAACAAATGCCTGCCAGCATTTTTATAAATGTCAAAAGTGCGGTGAAATGTTAAAACCTAAACAAGGTGAATGTTGTGTTTTTTGTTCTTTTGCAGATACAAAATGCCCACCTAAACAACAGGAAGCACAGACCAATATATAAAAATTAACGCCTGCTTATTCTCTCGTGTGTTTCTCGAAGGAGAAAGAGGCTGACATCATCCATAGTATACTCATCAACTCGAAATGGTTGGTCAACAGTTCTCAATAATTTAATAAGGAAGACAAAAAGATAAGAAATGAAGGCAACCATAATCATGCCGTCAAAAAATGGTTCAATTTTTGTAAAAATCAATAGTCCAATAATCAGAAAGACAATTGTTTCAGCAAGAATATATGCAGATGGAAGAAACTTAATTCTTTGGATGTGATAAATCCGAAGTAAACTTTTACGAATTAAACTTTGTTCTTGTTTTAACCTCACAATGTAGTTTGCGGGGGCTCCTAATTTCTCCATCTCTAAAAAAGAAGTTGAAAGCACTGCAACAGATGCAAGGGCTGTTCTTGATTCTTTGTTGCTTAAGTCTTTGCGGAAGTGCTGCAAAACCTGTTGTAGGGCGTGTTGTAAAGATTGTAAATCAAATTTTTTATATGTTTCTTTGATATACAACCCATCTTCATAAATATTTTCAACTGCCGAAGCAATTTCAGCAGGTAGTTTCTCACTCTCTTTATAGTCAGAAATAATACCTGAAAGAATGATACTGATAATAAAGATTCCTCCTGCAATAACGCTAGTGAAGAGCGGGCTTATGTTGATAAACTCCAATGAGAAGTGCTCAATAAGAAGTTTCAGACCAATGACAAGCACGACAATAATAGCTGTTTCTATCAGGAGTCGGTATTGTTTAAAATAATCCGTTTTCATATGCGTTGCAATTATACCAGTTTTAACCTATGATTTTCCTTTTTTCATATCTCTGAATAATCTGTAGAGAATGACACCTTTTCAGATAGAAGCCTTTTGGTGGTGGAGTTGATACAATTTCTATAGAAAATGAAGTATTAAAAACTCATTTGAAGAAGGCAGAATATGTTTCTTTAAAAATAATTGAATTAATTAAAGAGGCTGAATCTAAACATAAAATCCCAGTTTAACTAACAGAGCTTTGTATTTCTATCTGTTTAGGTGGACATTTAGTATATGAAGAGAATAAACACTGTCAACAATAGGTTTACAGGCCACAATATTTTGCCCCTTGTAATCTGAGGGGTGCAACCCCTTTATTTGAATCAGAAATCAATTTGTACTAGAATACGCTTAGAATGGGATTTATTGAAAGATTATTGCAGGGTATACAAGGAAAAGCAGAAGCAGAACAGAAACTAAAAGCTCAAGCGTTAGCTGATGATGAAGCTAAACGTAAATCTAGTGAATCTTTTGCCGAAATATGGTTAAGTGAAAAAAAAGCTGAATTTCTCGCAAAAACCCAGTTCGCAAATAGAGAGTTAGAAAGGTGCCGAGTAATAGAAAATCTTGAAGCGGTACGAGACGGAGTTTGGAAGGTTGGTGAGATAAAAACAATTCATAAAGTTATGCGTACGTCTTTGGGTGATGGAAAAGGTGGAACACTTGCGGGACCGATCGAAGAACCAATTGCACATGGTATTGAATTAATACATACTTACCCAGCAGCAATTCCTATTATGGAGGGGATTACACGTACTATAGAAACTCGCGAGTCACCTGCTTCAAGTGGTGGAGGCGAGATGAGGACAAGCACTATTGGTGGAATCGGATTTACTGGTGAATATAGAACAGGGAGGGGGTTTGACGCCGTAATTATTAATGCTCATGCTTCAGTCTATGGTAGTTCTGGTCTTATTCTTGAAGCTGGTTCGGGCCTTCTTGATGAACAAGGGTATACAAAAATGGCCAGACTAGAGGATAATAGATATTTCGACTGGCACTATAGTGGGTTAGGTTATGAAAATAACTATCCTTATAATTTTGGGAAGGGAAGAATGCACATTACCTCTCCTTCAGATTTAGAAGCGGTGATAACAAATTATTGCCATGAAATAATTAAAAATAACCGACTACCAACTCAAAATGAAGCGGTAGCACAAAGAAAACATATGAGGTTAATACCAGAATGGTATGCATGGATAAGACCTTAATCTGAATTTAGTCCAATCCGTTACTGTGACCTATTGTAGAAGATGAGCTATCGGGTACACCTTGCTTGAATTTTATTTTCAAACTGACGGTTGCATTGCCACAACATCTTGTGCTATAAATCGCATACAAAAGATTTTTGTAATATTCTGCCTCAATTTTAAAATCTTTGTTACTCTACAATTTCTGCCACTGTCCAAGTTGAGAGGAGGTGAGCTATGAAAAAAGCAATTTTTATTAATTCATTACTACTTACAGCACTTTTAACAGCTTCCCCTGCGTTTGCTCAGTCTGCTGACGTTTCTAAAGTACAAAACTTTATTCAAAATATTATCCAAGTAATGGTTACCTTAGCAGGACTTGTATCCGTAATGTTTTTTGTCTGGGGAGGGTTTAAATACATGACCTCATCCGGTAATCCAGAATCCTTGGATACAGCCAAAAAAACCATTATGTACTCTGCCGTAGGGCTGGCAATAACACTTGGAGCATTTGTGTTAAGCAACGTTGTTACCCAACTTGCAACATCTGCATTTGGTGGTGCACATTAGTTCAAACATTAAAGTAAAAATTATGCATTTATTTGTGGCCATATTTGGCGCAGTAATTACTTTGCTTTTATCTGCTACTCCTGTTTTTGCTTCTGTTGGAAATTCAGAAGTCACCAGTTTTACAAATTTAACACTCAATACTTTTTTAATTTTCGCATCTTCAGCTGCCGTCCTCTTTCTTGTCAGAGGTGGTTATTTATACATGACTTCATCTGGTAAGCCTGAATCCTTGGAGCAAGCAAAGCTAACTATCAGAAATGCTCTTATTGGTCTGGTTATTATTATCTCGGCCACTGTTTTCTCTTCCCTTTTAAGTAATGCTTTTAATACGCCTAATGCAAATACTAGTTCTGCTCAGTTGTCACTTAGCCCAATTGTTACGGTTAAGCCAGCTGATGGCTTGACCCAAATCTTAATTGATGCCATAGCGGGCTTTCTACAAAATATCGTTCAGTCTGCTACTAAACCGATAACTGACGGAATAATATCGTTTTTAACGACTACTCCTGCCATCATTACTAATTCAGTTATCTTTAACTTCTGGCTGGTTATTTTAGGTATTACAGACTCTTTATTTGCACTCTTAATTGCCGTCTTAGGATTTCATTTTATGTCAGCTCCTACTTTTGGTTTTGAAGAGATAGAACTAAAACATTTACTGCCAAGAATAGGACTGGCATTCTTAGGAGCTAATATGTCCATCTTTTTAGCTGATTGGGTAGTGTTATCCTGTAATACTTTAGTTACAGCTCTGCTTCACGCAACAGGAGGCATAAATAATGCCTGGATTTCAAATGCTTTTGATCCGGGATCATTGGTGTCAGGATCAACGGTTTTAATTACCCCAATATTTATGCTTTTGTTTTTAATTCTTTCAATTGTCCTTCTTCTCTTTTATGTCACAAGACTAATAACAATTGCTCTGGGAGCGGTGATGTCACCGCTCATTTTTTTATTGTGGGCAATTCCTAAGTTTGGAGACGTGGCCGAAATATCAGTAAAAACTTACATCACAACAGTTTATACAGTTTTTGTACAGGTAGTCATCATCCAGCTCGCATCATCATTTTTAACCATCTCCGGTCAATCAGGCAGTAATTCCTTAATATCTATTCTCATGGGAATTGGATTATTACTCACTCTTTTAAAAACCCCATCATTTATGGTGCAGCTTGTTTTTTACAATACTGGACGGGGCATGATGAGAAAGCTTGGTGGTCAGATTATGAATGTCATCTCATCTTCAGGATCCCAAACTGCCAGCAAACTAGTGGCAGAGGGATCAAAGATAGTTACCCCAAGAAGGAGTATTGCTGCATGAGAACAACAGTAATTCCAGCTCAAATTACCACAGTTGAGGATAAGATTGCAGGTAATTTAAACTTAACTCAAATTGTACTTCTTTTGGCATCTTTGTTTGTCGCCACATTCATCTATGCCACATTCCCTCAGAGACTATCTTTCTCCATGTATAAAATCATATTCATTGCAATCCAGTTTTTCTTCTTTGTATTCCTTTCTTTAAGAATAAAAGGAAAGGTTGTTGTAAACTGGCTGTTTATTCTATCCAGCTACTATTTTAGACCCGGATTTTACATCTACAGCAAAAATGATGCCTATTTACGGGATATTCCATACTTAGCAGAACTTGAAGAGGAAAAAGCTATAAAGGTAGCTAAAGCAGAAGCTAAAAAGACCAAATCGCAAGCTGTTATTATTCCTGGTCTTTTAGGAGTTGATCAGCTTTTGGGGGTAAGAAGAGACAAGCTAGACTTTAAATTTGATAAGAACGGAGGTCTAGATGCTATTTGGCAAGTCAAAAGCTAAAGTCTCATCACGAAGACAGATCAGAATTAAGGAAGTAAAAGAAGGGATTCTTGTTTTACCAAACAATAAATACCGGGCAGTTCTTGAAACCTCAGCGATTAATTTTGAACTTAAAAGTGAAGCTGAACAGGATTCTTTGATTGATAATTTCCAAAATTTTCTAAATTCGCTTCCTTGTTCACTCCAGATTTTAATCAGAGTGCGTGAGGTAGATATAGATCACTATTTAGAAGAGTTTGCAAAAAAGCAGAACAAGGAAGAAGAAGGGATGTATAAAGACCAGATTGGTAACTACTGTGAATTTATAAAGGATCTGGTATCAGGTAATAAAATCCTTTCCAGACGCTTCTACGTTGTTATTCCCTATGATCTAGTGGATGGTAAAAACGATTTTGAGCTGATCAAAGAACAATTACTGCTTAATTTAGACATTGTTATTAAAGGTTTAGAAAAATTAGGCATGAAAACCAAGATTCTGGATTCACTTGAGATTCTCGAGCTTTTCTATACTTTCTACAACTCAGATCAGATTAAATCACAACCGCTAAAGGAGACAACATTTAAACAAATGTTTGAAAGCCCATATGCAATTTAGCCTACCTAAAATACCTTTTAGAGAAAGACAAAAGCAAAGGCAGAAAGCCATTAAAGTTAATTTTGGCGACCAAGACCAAGTTGACCTTATTTCATATTCTGGGTTAGAAGAACAGGCTAATCATCTTGTTATGGGTAATCAGTTTGTACGAACACTTTTTGTCTCTGGCTACCCATACACAGCCACAACAGGGTGGTTAACCATGCTAATTAACTTTAATCATAACGTTGATATCTCCTACCACATTGAACAGATTAACCCTGTGCTTGCCCTGCCTAAACTAAACAGAAAGATCACCGAGCTGGAATCAACCAAAAGATCAATGCAGCAATCAGGCAAGATAATCGGCTCTGAAATATTAGATCCACTGGAATCTGCCATAGAGCTTAAGAATAAAATCCAAAGAGGTCAGGAAAAGCTGTTTCAGGTATCAATTTATATAACAATTACTGCTGATTCTTTAGTTGAGCTTAATAAAACCACAACACTTTTAGAAACTGTTTTATCAACCCGGCTTTTTTATTCTAAAATTGCCACTTTTCAACAACTTGAAGGCTTACAATCAGTTTTACCAAGAGGAGAAAACCTTTTAAACCAGAAAAGAAACCTTGATTCTTCCTCCACAGCGCTAGCTTTCCCTTTTACCTCCTCAGAGCTGGTGCAAGAATCTGGAATTTTATATGGAGTTAATAAATCCAATAATTCTCTGGTAATGATTGATAGATTCTCTTTAAATAATTCAAATAGTATTACCTTTGCCCAGAGCGGAAGCGGTAAAAGCTACACAGCCAAGGTAGAAATACTAAGACAGTTGATGCAAGGCACAAAAGTCATCGTGATTGATCCGGAGCGGGAATATAAGCAACTAGCACAATCTGTCGGTGGAACATATATAAAACTATCTGTCAGATCAAAGGAAAAGATTAATCCATTTGATTTTTCCATGAATGGAAATACCGAAGATAATGGAGAGAATAACTTGGCAGAACATATTCAGGATCTTACTGAGCTTGTATCCCTTATGGCTGATGGACTATCAGCAGAAGAAAAAGCAGTTGTTGATAAAGCCATCATCCAAACTTACAAACAATTTCATCACTCCATGCAAGATGAAAATAATAATGAAATAAATCCAAAGAAGAAAAAGAAAAAAGCTACCAGAGGAAGACCAAAAAAGGAAAGAACATACCCAATCCTTAAAGATTTATATAAAACATTAAGACAGCTAGGACAAAAGAAACTCTGTACTCGTTTACAAAAGTACATTAAAGGCTCTCTAAGCGGTGTTTTTGACACTCAAACTAACATTGAGATGAATAACCGACTGGTTGTTTTTGATATCAAGGATTTATCAGAAAGTCTTAGGCAAATAATGATGTTTGTAGTAGCCAGTTTTGTCTACAATCAGGTCAAAAGAGATCCTGTAAAGCGGATTTTAATGATAGATGAAGGTTGGATGCTGCTTAAGCATGAAGAGACTGCTAGTTTCATCTCAGGACTTACCAGACGTGCCAGAAAATACTATTTAGGAGTAAGCATAATTACCCAACAGGCTAATGATTTTCTTTCTTCAGAATATGGTAAAGCTATTGCTTCGCAAGCATCACTCCGGATTTTAATGAGACAGGATACAACAACTATTAAAAAAGTGGCTGAAGAATTTAATTTATCCGAATATGAACAAAAATTTCTCCTAGGCTGTGATCGGGGCGAAGCACTAATTCTTGCAGATCAAAACCATGTAGCCTTAAAAGTTGTAGCTTCAGAAAAAGAACACCCTTTAATTACTACAAATCCTGCAGAGAGATTAGTTATTAACTAAAAATGAATGAATCCAAAACTTGCTTACCTCATATTTTCCTATAAAAAAGAGCTTTTTTACGTAGGCCTGGCTTTTTTTATAGCATTACTAATACCTATTATTGCAGTTATTCTGCTTACTCATTCTGGTATAGATATTATTTCAGATAAATTAGCATCGGTCGATCCTAAAACTAATACTGTTAATATTCATGATCCGACAGGACAAAAAGAAGATACTCCGGTTACTAAAGAAATGGCGTGGCCAGTACATGGAGTAGTTACCTTAGAATTTGGAGAAAATGATCTGCCTTATGAGCTATTTCATGATGGGATAGACATAGCTAATCCTTATGGAAAAATTGGAGATCAGATACACCCCTTCATGGAAGGAAAAGTTGTATATGCAGGAGAAATATTCTGGGGGTTTGGCAAACACATAATCATAGATCATGGAGATAATATAACTTCTTTATATGGACATTTGGATAAAATCTTTGTAGTTAAAGGACAAAAAGTAACAATTACTCAGGTAATAGGAAATGAAGGCAGAACAGGCTGGTCAACGGGTCCACATTTGCATTTTGGAATCTATGTTTATGGAATACCAGTTAATCCAAGAACATTTTTAGGTCAGGGTAGCCCACCAATTAAATAGTAAGGCTTGCTTGTTTAAGCAAGTAATAATATTTCTTATAAATTATTGTTATTATTTCAACTGATTGATCAATATCTTGAAACGTGGGTGGATTTTTTAACTTTGGTTTTTTATCCTTGTGAGCCTCGTACTGATTAGCCCTGTCTCTCACCGTTTGAGTTATTCTCTCGAGAGATTCTTTATGCTTGATGACATCATTTTTTTGCAAAGTATCACCAGTACCAAAAAATTCAGTGAAGATCGTTTCTCCTTTGCCACCTGGCCACTTTTTCAAAAACCATTGAGTTGTTACGATATTTGAGCAAAATTCAATATCATTTATTAATTTCCATAAACTACTTACCCCCTTATGTTTATCAACTAGTCTTCGAATTGCCATAGACATATAGGTAATATAGTTTCGTTTAGCAAATTTCCATAAGTATGATTCTAGTTCTCCTAAATTATATCTTTGAGATAAAGCCAGAAATTCACTGTTGTTAAATTTGAGATAAAGAATATCTGGTTGTAACAACTCTAGTTCAGTAATCCATTTACCCATAATGATTAAATCGTTGACCTTAGCACCCCATATATTTATTGGTTCCAAGATAGAATCAAAATCTTTGAGATATATTATATCGAGAGTAGCTTTCTCAAAATATGATTCTAAATCTAACTTTTCTTTTTGTGCTAAGTATAAACAATCAAAGAATCTGTGATTACCATCGCCTAACAATACAAAAGTTTCGTTTTTATTGGCAAAAGCACAGAAGTTAGACTCTTTTAAGCCATTTTTTCTGTAATATTCAATTTTCCCGTTTTCGGTTTCCTCTGTGAGTATTTGATGATAATCTAAACCTTCTTTTTTGGATAATTTCTGGAAAGTCTTAGGTTCACTAAACCAAGGCGGCACGAAGGTTTGTATTTTATTCCAAGCAGCTTTACCATTCAGCTGCTCTACATGACTATCTAATGGAATTTGATCCCAGCCTACATGAATTCCAACAGACGGTAGTCCTAAATGATTTATAGATTCTCGCCATTTTTTAATAAATTCGTCAGCCGTCATTCGTAGGCTCAATATTAACAGAAATTCAGCTTGTAAGATAGGGATTTAAAGGATCATTTTTATGCTGATTTACGAACGTAAATACAATAAGTACATTCTTCAGATGAATCCGGAATTTTTCCATTTAAAACAGTTGAAATTTCTTTGATAAGTTTATAAAAACCGTCCATATCTTCTTCGATTGGATGCCACTTTGGAGAAGCAGTAAAAACCAATTTACCATTAACGTGTTCTATGTTATCCGGAGTAACACTAATCAAACCCATTTTTGAAACTTTAATTGGTGTTGTGCCATTTGCGGGATTTTCTAAAGCAAATTTATAGGCATGGAGTTGGCTTGAAAATTTACGGATCTGATCTTCATTAGGACTTGTAATCTTAAAATCAATTACAGAATATGTTCCATCATCAAGTTTGGTTAAAATATCAAATCGTCCGCTAATAAAACAATCTTCTGTTCCTGGTACAGGAATAGACTTTAAATATCCTTCCTGAATCTCAACTATTCCTGAAGGGAGATCGGGATGTATATCTTTTAAATTTAATCCCATCACGGAATTTTGCAAAAGAGTATTCATGCGAGTAAAAATTGCAGGAAAAGCGCCAGTTGGAGGTGAGATACCAAGTTTTATTTTCCGGTAATAACAATGTTTACAATCTTCCCAAAGATATTTAAAATCTGAAGGGCTTAATTTATACATATTTTTTCCAACTATCTTTATTTTACATGAACCTTGATAAATTCTCTGACGGGCTTAGCTATAGTCTCATTATTTATATTTTTTTCGATACAATAAGGAGTTTTAAACCAATCCAACAGTTTCTTCTTACCTCTGCTAGAGTTGCAACTCCAACAACAGATAGCAACAGTAGAAGATTCATTCCAAGGGGGCATAAAATTTAAATGTTCAATTGTCGCCCAATCACTTTGCCGGCCACCTAATCTAGGATCAATCATTACTTTGTGACAATATACGCAAGTCTTATCCCTTTTTCTAATTTCAATCAACTCTTTCTCCGGGATGCCGTATTTATTTGACATAACTTATTTTCTTACATTTTCATCAAGAGTATTACCATTTTGATCTTTCCAAGCAGTCCATCCGTTTACTGAACGTCCACATATAGTAGCAGCGGCTGCACTTGGGCTCTTGAAAATAATATCTTCTGCAAATATATAAGACACCTCATCGCTTTTTATAAATTTACCTTCATTTAAAAATTGTCTTCTTGCGGCATAAGCAAAACCACCAATAAAAGCCTCCGTTTCTCTAATCCGTGCATGAGAATCCTTAAAAACTACAAAATCTCCATTATCTAGTAATTTTCCTTTTGCAAGGATATTTTCTACCTTGAGAGTATATGTTTTAACATCCTTTACAGATTCTTCCGCAGATTGAAATAAGGAATACCCAAATACATTTAAAAGGTATTTGATTTTTTCGAAAAAATCATCAGTTGATAACTTTTTAAACTCTGAAAGACTATTTTCCTGAGGTTGAACTAAGTTTAAAACTTCATAACGATTAGTCTCTTTAGCTAATATTGTTGACTTATTTTCTAAATATTTAACATGTGCACGATCAAGTAATCCTGTAAAAACAATTGCTAGATTCCAGAAATCTTTATTTACATCATGATTTTCGAGCCTATTATAAAAAGATTCAGATTCTCCAATATAAACATTTTCTTTGGTGGAGTTTTCATCTGAACCAAACAAGAAGTATACCGCTGGTTGATTTATTTCAGTACGATCTTTAATCTCTTTAAGATTATTTCTTGGGATAATAAACATCTGACCATCCCAGTTATCTAATTTAAGAATTTTTAATCCATTTGGATCTCCTGTGATTAATATTTGTAATATTTGGTTTTTCATTTCAACTTTCAGCTTATTATTTCTTCAAGTCCAATTCCTTGATCTTCAGCTCGACTTATAGCATCATCAATATTACCAGATTGAAACTCTTCCTGTAATTCCTCAATAAACTCCTCAGGATACTTTTCATACTTCTCGTCGTCTTCTAATTTATCGTAGTCATCCATATTACTGTACTATTTTTTAACAATTATTAACTATCATTTTTTTTACTCCTTTGCAGTTTCTGGATCGTTTTGTGCAATCCATTTCGTGAGTGCATTTACTACTTTATCAACTTCGCCATCTGCATCATGCGTTGCTTCTTCTTGAATCCGATTTCCTTTAAGCTCTGGGACTCCTATAATCTTCCATCTCTCTCGAGTAATCTTGTAGGTCACAGGAAATATTAAAGGCAATTTAGTCACTTCTTCTATCTCCGAGAAGTGAAATAGCTCAGTTGAAACTTCCTTTGCACCGTCTTCACATACTCGTTTTCTATATCTTTCTGAACATACGACAATCATAAATCGGGATTTTGGCAAATACTTATTTATTTTTTCCTTGATTGTTGGGGTGCTATATTCTTCATCAAGAAAAGTTTTATATCCTTTTTCTTTTAGTTTTTTATTAAGCTTTTTTACAAAACTATTTTCTCCCACTGATGCATCTGATCCTGCCGATGCATGACTTATGAAAATATCTATGTCTTGTTCAGAACCTGCTTCTTTCATCGCTGCTCGTAAGAGTGGATAAGTCCATGTGATTTTTTTACCCTTGATGAAAGCAATTGCATTCTCACTGTTGATTTTTTTGATAACCAAGTTATTTTGAGCACTTAATTCTGAAATCCTTTTTAACAGCCAATTTATTTCAGGATTTCCGAGGTGTTGCTCGGCCCACGACTTAAGAACTGTCAGTGCTTCTATTGACAAAAGAAAGTCATCTCGGGCAATAAAGGAAATAACAATACTCCAGAGGTAATTTACATATTCTCGATGATCTGGCTTTTCAACAATGGTGAGAGAGAACTCAAGTAAGTCGATGAATCGGTCAAGATACTTTTCATCATTTAAGTTAATAAGAGGTTTGGCAAAATATTTACTATCAAGCTCCATTTCGAGGTTTCCAACGGAATGGAAACCTTCTTGCGTACGAAATGGAGTTGCTGACGTTTTTAGAACATCAAATCGCCAAGAGATAGCGTCTTCGTCTCGGAATATTGAAATCAAAAGTGCATTCGCAATATCAGAAATACGAGAGCGTGTTTTAGAATTCCATAATTCTTTGAGTAATTTTTCTACTTCGGTATCAGCAGATGTAATAAAATTTTCTAAATTCTCGAGTGCATACTCACGATCCGACTCTCTGATTAAGGGGTCGGAAATTAATGATAGCAAGACCTCTTTAGGTGAGGACAAATTTGGGTTCGTTCTTGCGAAATATACATATGTCTGTGGAATCAGATAACGAACGTCATTCTCTTTATCAAGCATTAGTGCGTTAACAGAAGATAATTCGTCATCTCTTATTTCTCCAAGAATTTCTTTAACAACTTTATAATCACTTGAATATGAGAAAGGAATATAATTTACAACCTTTTTTCGATTTTCAGGTTTTTGAAGTATTGGGGGATTAAGAATCTGAATTACATTTAATACCGGAGTAAAATAAGAAGTAAGAGAGGTGATTGTATATTCACCAGATTTTGTTACTTGATCGTTGTAGTGTACCTTGAAAGTTAATGGGTCAATTTTGTCTAATGTACTCTCAACAGCAAGACTCAGAAGTCTTTCTTTGTCTACTTTTTCCCATCTCGATTCGACAATATCCCTATGTTCAATATAATGACGAAATACTTGGGGGAAATACGTCCCTTCTTTTGGAGGGTTTAAATAATCCTGGAATTGTTTATAAATCTTTTCATCTCGTTCTTTTTGATAGTCTTGATACTTTGGTAATTTTGTTTGGTCAGCCGTAATCCCAAGTTCAATTCCTTTTGTCAAAACTGCTTTACCATCTGGATTGCCTGAATATGGAGCAAGACGAATTGCTTCAGCAAGTGCATAGCCCGCATGGTGGTGTAATTCATCAGTAAATACTTTTCGCAGGTTCTCTAACTCAGCAGGCTTTAACAATACCGAGAGAACACACTCGATATCATTTATGAAAAGTATTTGTTTTTGCTCCTTTGCAAGAGCAGAAATCGTTTTTACTAATTCATCAAGATAATTTGGATCTTCAGATTTTATTACTAAGGTAATTTGTTGCAGAAAGTATGACTTTCCAGCATCGTAGTTTCTATCTCCTATATATGCAGAGATTACTAGTTTTTTAAGATACGTTATTACTTCTGGGTTTTTATTTTTACGAATATTCTCAACAAGTGCGCTATCAGCTTTTTTATCTTTACTATTAAATATTGACTCGTTGTCCAAGAACTCGTGAATAAACCTTGGATTATCAACCACTTTTTGAAGGAAAATTATAATCCCTTTTTGAGTGTCAATTGAGTAAAGGGCATTCCGTGCATAAATTTGTGAAGTGTCATCAGCAATCCCTTTAATAAAATAGTCTATTGAATCTGACGAATTCGCATCAATTGCTCGACACATATCTATGAATGCCTCTCGCACAAGCGAGTCTGTAGATTCATAATTTTTTTGTACCTGAGAAATAATGTCTATTTGACCTTTGAAATTTTCAAGTGCAGCAAGTGCATGTCGGTTTAAAACTTTGTTTTCATTTTCTTCATTCGCATATGAAATAAGTTTTCCCCTCCAAAAAATCTTTTCATCATCGGTAAGTAACGGATGGCTATTCTTAAGCATTCCATCAATCGTTGCTGCAATATTTCCCTTGTGAACATAATCTGTGTCGTCGGCGTTTGCTTTGAGATCTTTGTATATTGTTTCATCAATAAATTTATATAAATTGTGGTAAGCCCACACAGGAATCCAAAACTTTTTTCCTTGATAACGACCAAATACTAAACCGAACAAATCCTTTTTTAGCGGTTCTTTGGTATAAGAAGTTGTAGCAAACACAAGCATCTCTGTTACTTGGTCAATCAGAGAATCTGGATTTGCAGTGAAAAACTCAACACTCCAAGAGGTAAAATATTCAGAATTTTGCTCGATTAAAAATTGCAGTGTCCCTGTCCAGGAAGGCTTTAATAAATCGCTTCCCGTCTGAGAATCAACAAGTAATTTCTTTATTTCATCAATGGGATTTTGTTGACTAAGGATATGATCTGCTGCTAAAAACTCGGTTAATGTATGATGAGCCCAGTTCACTGTTTCTATTCCGTCTTGTTCAGAAAGGGTTACAAGCTTAAGTCCTTCAAGATATTTCAGAGTAAGAGGCGCGGGAATGCTTAATTTTTTCAACATATCATCAAACTCTGTAAGTGGTATCTGATTTTTTTGCACTTGTTCAAAGTAAAGACCTAATTGCTGAAATGGTGTTCTTAATTTTTTATAATCAGGGACTGCTTTTTCAAAAAAATAATAATAAAAATCAAAGCGCGAGAATGTATCGGAGTTATTTGACTTCAGGAATTGTTTGAGGATTTCAAAATGCTCGGGAATAGCAATAAAACTATTATAAGGGTCATGGAACCAGAATTGTTCAATTATAGAATCAACTAATTCTTGAGAAATACCAGTTTTTGTGAGTTCTTCACGAATTTTCTCATTAGAAAGTTTGTTAGGGTCGTCAAACATATCAATTTGCATGTCCTTCCACAACTGCAATTTCTTCCGGCATTAGGCCGTAGAGTTTATAAACTAATTGATCAATTTGATCTTCGAGATCTTTGGAATTTGCCTTTGGATTAGTTTTTTTTGCACTAATGATTTCATTGACCAAAAATTCAATTTGACCAACAACTTTGTCTGGTTCAGGAATATTAATATTCGGAAAGGGAAATTCTTGAATATCTTTTACGAGAATTTTTGGGAACGCTCCTTTTGTAGCTTTCGGCGAGGCGTTGAAATGGTAATAAGTTGCTAATTTTGAGTTGAGAATACCCAAAAGTAATAGCGTATTTTCGTGATTATCTAATATGACAATGATTGCGGGGTCATGATACAACTCTTTGTCAGTAAAAGCCGCGTAAATCTTTGGATTTGTAATCTCTCTAACTAGAATACGCTTTCCTTTGAAATACTTTGGTAATCTTGGATTTGCTATTCCTGATCCATAATCAATAAACTCTTTTCCATTCCATTCAACGACATATGGTGTAACATCCTCTCCCCAAAGCCATTCTTTTAAAGATTCATTAATTTTTTTAAAATGATGAAAAGATCTGTTTTTTATTATTTTTTCATCCTGACCAGTATATTTGTCATAAGCTATAAGTCCTTG
>Ga0209515_10000890_pt1 | contig 51899 bp, 58 predicted proteins | sample Subgroupgradi54m_FD_187454 | JGI IMG/M metagenome (GOLD analysis project Ga0209515, IMG submission 187454) | Subsurface groundwater microbial communities from S. Glens Falls, New York, USA - GMW60B uncontaminated upgradient, 5.4 m (SPAdes)... ... | reverse complement strand
CGCCAAGCTGTTTGGTTTGACCATTCATGCCGAACGGCTGGCGAAAATCCGCAACGAACGCAAGCCGGGAAGCCGTTATGCCTCGCTGGAAAACTGCCGCAGTGAACTGCGAGCCTCCGAAGCCCTGATGCGCCAGGCGCAGGTTCCCGTCCTCGACACCACGACCAAGTCTGTGGAGGAAATCGCCATTTCCATTCTCCATGCGACTGGCCTGATCAAGCAAGTGAAAAGCTAGTAGAAAAAGTCACTCAGGTCCGTGTTTGCTTTGCGGCCACATTATCGCGCAGGTAAACCGGCAAGGCCTGCTCCGGTGTCAGTGCCGTACCCTTTTCATACAGATATACACCGAGCTGCGCCACGAAGCGGGCGCGGGGGAAACATTGCGCGCGCCATGCCACCACACGATTCTTCAGGCGTGCGGTGAGCACCGTGGCATACTGATCCCAGCCACTGCCGACGCCAATCCATCCAGCGTCATCGGGTACCGGCACCTGCATTGGCGTCAGCACTTTTTCCTCGCCGACGGGTTCTGCCATTCCTTGCGCGTTGCGGACGTAAGCGCCCCAGTACACCTGATGCATGCGCGCGTCGAACGCCGCCAGCACGCGCGCAGCATCGACTCCCTGTGCCAGGGCCGCGAGCGAGGATACCGGAACCACCGGCAGGTCCGCGCCGAAAGCCAGTCCCTGTACGACGCCGGCGCAGATGCGCAAACCCGTAAACGATCCCGGCCCGCGTCCGAAGGCAATGGCATCCAGTTGCGTCAACACCTGGCCGCCCTCGGCCAGTATTTCCTGCACCATGGGGAGAATGCGCTCCGAATGCCGGCTGCCAGTTTCAAAACGCTCCCGCACTTCGCCATCCGTCCACAATGCAACGGAACAGGCTTCGGTGGAGGCATCCAGCGCGAGGATTTTCAATTTGGGTAATACAAAGACCGGTTAATCGTGAGTTGTCGCGGCTGATGCATACATCGGTTTGCCGTCGTTCAGATTTAACCAGCCCTTGAGGATGCGGTATATCAGCCACAACGATGCGGCAAACAGAATCGCCCAGCCGATGACAATGATATATGTGAGGGCAGCGAGACAGAACCACAGAAGACCGAACCAGAATGTGCGAATCTGCCAGCGGAAATGCGACTCGAGCCAAGTGCCGCGCGCGTCGTCTTGCTTGATGTAATTAAGTATCACCGCGATGAAATAGGTAATCACAAGCAGAAAGCTCACCGCCTGCAGGGCGTAGACCGTCGTGGCGATGTTCTTCAGTGACTGGAGATCGGGTTGACGGCTGTCGTTTGGTGTCAACGGTATGCTCATGGCGCTCCCGGACCTGACTGGTGGTGCGACGATTCATGCTCCGGCGGGAGACAGACGCGGCATCCCGGCCGGAATATCGAATAATAACGGAAGAAGATGAATATCCATACCGGCAATAAACCGATCCACAGCCATTCCCACAGGCCAGCGTCCAATTCACCGTTCCACCAGCCAACGGAGACGGTAATGGATTGCAGAAAACTGAAGGCAAATACCATCCACAAGAAAAACGCGAAGAGAAGTTTTTGTCCCATGAGCTTTAGCGACTCGTCTTCATCTGGCGCAATTCAACCAGCCGCCGTTTCAGTTGCTCCGCCAGCTGAATAGTGTCCATCCTGATCGTCCGGGGATCGCGTTTGCGCGTTGCCCAGACCGGGTCGGGAAAATGAGCGTCGTCGGCGAACCGTGGAATCACATGCCAGTGCAGATGCGGTACCTGGTTGCCGAGCGAAGCGAGATTGATCTTGTCGGGATGCATCGACTCGCGCAATACCTGCTCGACGGCGAATACCACGGCCATGAAACGGACACGATCCGCTTCGGACAGATCCGTCATTTCCTTCACATGCTGTTGCCAGATCACGCGGCAGAAACCAGTGTAATCCGGATCATCCACCAGTATTACCCGGCAGCGAGTATCGCTCCACAGCACGGTTTCCTTGTCAGGCCGGCACAGCGGACATTCTGTCATCGCCAGCATCCGGTCAGGTCTTGACCGGCCTGACCTTGGAGGCCGCGAGCTTGGCGCGGGCGCGAGCTTCGTTCGTATCGGCACCATTGGCGAGGGCCACGCCCATGCGCCGGCGCATGAACGCCTCCGGCTTGCCGAATAGACGCAGATCCGATTGTGGCACGCGCAGCGCCTCGTCCACACCTTCAAACGCGATGCCCTTGGCGTCCATGCCGCCGTAAATCACCGCGCTCGCGCCCGGCGCGCGCAGTGCCGTCGAGACCGGCAATCCCAGAATCGCACGGGCGTGCAATTCGAATTCGTTCTGGACCTGGGTGATCATGGTCACCATGCCGGTATCGTGCGGACGTGGGCTGACCTCGCTGAACCAGACATGGTCGCCCCTGACGAACAACTCCACGCCGAAGATCCCGCGTCCGCCGAGATTATCGGTGACTTTCCTGGCGATCTCGCGGGCCCGGTTCAGCGCCTTCGCGCTCATCGGCTGCGGTTGCCATGACTCGACATAATCGCCCTTGATCTGCACATGCCCGATGGGATCGCAAAAGAAAGTCTCGACGTCACCGGAATCGCCGACCGCTCGTACCGTCAATTGCGTGATTTCGTAATCGAACTTGATCGTCTCCTCGACAATCACCCGCGTCTGATTCACGCGCGCGCCGCTCATGGCGTAGTCCCAGGCCTTGGTGACGTCCTCCGGGCTGTTCACGGTGGATTGGCCCTTGCCCGACGATGACATCACCGGCTTGATGATGCAGGGGTAGCCGATCCCGCCGTCGATCGCTTCCTTCAGCTCGCCGAGGCTGGCGGCAAAGGCGTAACGCGAGGTCGGCAGTTCCAGGGTTTCGGCCGCGAGCCGCCGGATGCCCTCGCGGTTCATGGTTAGCTGCGCCGCACGCGCCATGGGGATGACCTCGGCAAGCTTGTCGCGCTCAATCTCCGCCAGCATGTCCGTGGCGATGGCCTCGATCTCGGGCACGATAATATGCGGACGCTCCTGCTCCACGAGCGCGCGCAAGGCGGCACCGTCTGTCATGTTGATCACGTGCGCGCGATGCGCGACCTGATGACCCGGTGCGTGCGGATAACGATCCACCGCGATGACCTCGACCCCCAGCCGCTGCAGAGCAATGATCACTTCCTTGCCCAATTCTCCCGCTCCCAGCAACATCACGCGCGTGGCGCTGGGGCTCAGTGGTGTGCCGATTTTCATTTTTTCTCTCTTTGAAAGACTAATTCACAGGATTGACAGGATTTTTCAGGATTTACAGGATTAAGGCAAAAACTTTTTTAGTTTTTAATCTTGTTAATCCTGTTTTAATCCTGTTAATCCTGTCTATTTCTTGTTTTCCGCGAAATGATCATGACCCGTGGACGCCGGACGGTATGGTTTGCCAGATTCATCCACGATGCGCAGGCCGGGTTCCGCTTCGATCTCGCCGATGTAATGCAGCCCGCAGGCGAACTGAAGTTTCTCCAGCGCTCCGGTATTTTCCGGCGGCACGGTAAAGCACAGTTCGTAATCGTCGCCCATGACCAGCGCCGCTTCCCAGCCGTACTTCTTGATATGCGCCCGGCAGACCGGCGACACGGGTATTTTATCGAGAAAAATGCGCGCGCCGACCCGGCTCATTTCCAGAATATGTCCGAGATCCGCCACCAGGCCGTCGGAAATATCGATTGCGCCGGTCGCGATACCGCGCAGCGCCATGCCTTCGCGTACCCGAGGTGTGGGCCGGTCGAGGCGCTCGACCACCACGGCGAAATCGTCCTCAGCCAGTCGCTGTTTTCCCAGCCGGTGCCGCAACGCCACGGCCGCATCGCCGAGGGTGCCGGTGACATAAATCCGGTCGCCTGTCTTGGCGCCGGAGCGTCGCAATGCCGCGGACTCCGGCACGAAACCATGCGCCTCGATCCCGATCGCCAGCGGTCCGCGCGAGGTGTCGCCGCCCACGAGCTGCACGTTGTAGGCGCGCGCCAGATCGAACATCCCTGCGCAGAATCGCTCAAGCCATTGCGCATCTGCTTCGGGCAGCACCAGATTCAACAGGAACCATGCCGGCTCCGCGCCCATGGCCGCGAGATCGCTGAGATTGACGGCCAAGGCTTTGTGACCGAGGGAGCGAGGTTCGACGTCCGGCAGAAAATGCACGCCCGATACCAGCAGGTCGGAGGTCACGGCCAGCAGCTGGCCGGTGGGCGGACGCAACAACGCCGTGTCATCGCCGATACCGGCGGCCACGTCGGCGCGCGACACCGGCTGGCGCGTGAAAAAAGTGTGGATCAGCTCGAACTCGTTCAAAGACCGGGGTCAGGCCGCAGAGTGGGCGGCCTTGATTTCGCTCGCGCGCAGACCGGCGGCGACCTTGTCGAGAATGGCGTTGACGTATTTGTGGCCATGTTCGGCGCCGAAGGTTTTGGCGAGCTCCACGGATTCATTCAGGATGACCTTGTAGGGAATCTCGGGATGAAACTCGAACTCATAGGTGCCGATGCGCAGACAGGCAAGCTCGACCGGATCCACGTCATTCAGCTTGCGGTCTAGATGCGGGGAGATGTGATCGTCCAATTCATGAATGTGACGTGGAATTTCGCGCACCAGATGGTGAAAGTACTCAACATCGATACCATTCATCTCGTGGTCGAGAATGAAATGGTCCTCAATGTCACCCGGCGCCTGCTGGGTCAACTGCCACTGGTAAAGGGCCTGCACGGCGGCACGGCGTGCTTTGTGACGACTGCCCTTGTTCATGATGTCCCCTCAGATGCGCAGTTTCTTGAGCAGATTGACCATCTCGATGGCGGTGAGCGCGGCGTCCACACCTTTGTTGCCGGCCTTGGTGCCGGCGCGCTCGATCGCCTGCTCGACAGTATCCACCGTCAGCACGCCAAAAGCCACCGGCAGATCGAATTGCATCCCCACCTGTGACACGCCCTTGGCACACTCACCGGCGACGTATTCGAAATGCGGGGTCTCGCCGCGGATCACTGCACCCAACGCGATCAGCGCGTCGTATTTCTTGGACGCCGCCATGGTCTTGAGCGCCAGCGGCATCTCGAACGCGCCAGGCACGCGCACGACTTCGATGTTGGCCGCCTCGGCGCCGTGGCGCACGAGCGTATCGATCGCGCCTTCAAGCAGCCGTTCGCCGATAAAACTGTTGAAGCGTCCGAGCGCAATGCCGAAACGCGCGCTGCGCGCGATCAAATCGCCGTCTATGTTCTTTACGTCGCTCATCGAGATGCCTTTTTCTCTTTGTTGTGTCGGTGATGATCCTGTGCGGACGGCGTCTTGCCGCCCTCGATGTATCCAACAATCTCAAGCCCAAAACCGGACAACCCCGGCGCTTTCATGGCATGGCCCAATACACGCATCTTGCCTACGCCAAGGTCGGCGAGAATCTGGCTGCCGAGGCCGTAGGTGCGCATTTCGGCGCGCCCCGGTTTGCCACTGTTCGATTCTAATGCTTTGCCCTGTTCCTGAAAATGCCGGATGCGCTGCACGAGATCGGCGGGCTTTTCTTCCTGCTGCAGAATAACCACGACACCGGCGCCTTCCTGCGTGACATGCGTTAGCGCCTCGTGCAGAGTCCAGGAACCGGCACGATGCGCCGTGGTGACCAGATCCAGCAGACTTTCCTGCACATGCACGCGCACGAGCACCGGCCGGTCACGGTGGATGTCGCCGCGCACGAGCGCCAGATGCACGGCATCGCCGATGTCGTCATGAAAGGCCACCACGCGGAAGTCGCCGAATTCCGTCGGCATCAGGCATTCACCGACACGCTGAATCGTGGATTCGTGTTCGGTGCGGTAGCGAATGAGATCAGCGATGGTGCCGATCTTGAGTCCATGCCGCTTGGCGAACTCTTCCAGTTCCGGTAAGCGCGCCATGGTGCCGTCTTCATTCATGATCTCGCAAATGACGCTCGCGGGCTCCAGTCCCGCCAGGCGCGCAAGGTCCACGCCAGCCTCGGTGTGTCCGGCGCGCGCCAGCACGCCGCCACGCTGCGCCATCAACGGAAAGATATGTCCCGGCTGCATGATATCGCCCGGATTGGCATCGCTTTTGACCGCGGCTTGGATGGTACGCGCACGGTCGGCGGCGGAAATACCGGTGGTAACGCCCTCCGCCGCTTCGATGGAAACGGTAAAATTAGTCACACGGCGATGATGCGTGTCACTGACCATGAGCGGCAATTGCAACTGGCGGCATCGCTCCTGGGTTAGCGTAAGGCAAATCAGTCCGCGGCCGTAACGTGCCATGAAGTTGACATCTTCCGGACGCGCATGCACCGCGGCCATCACCAAGTCGCCTTCGTTTTCGCGGTCTTCATCGTCCATCAGAACGACCATGCGACCGCGTTTTAACTCGTCAATAATCTCGATAACCGGGCTTATTGGCATAAATCCATTAAAAATTCCAGGATTGGGCGTGCATTATCACCTATTTTCGCACCAGATGCGCTGATCTCAGCCAGATCAAGCCCTTAAGCCCGGGGTCGCCGCTTGTCGGGGCTTCTTGGTCTTCCATCCTGACTCGTCATGCGTTTCTCCAAACCCACACCATACTTTAAAGAGTAAGCGGGTTCTGCCAGGGAGGGCGGCATCCGCAGGATTTTCCCCGATCCAGACATAAAAGCCCATGACCCCGAAGGCCAACAAGCTGCAGAGCACCGTCATTATATCCGGTCGATTCGCCGAACGACGGGCGCAGGTCACGGCGGCGCGTCCGGGCGATGAGCCGGCGGCGGAGGTACTCGAGCCCGGCAGCATGGTCGGACGTTATCTGACGCTGAGCCGCGTGGGTGTCGGCGGCATGGGAGTGGTGTACCGCGCCCATGATACCGAACTGAATCGTACTGTGGCGCTGAAGGTGCTGCCGCCGCAGCTTTGCAAACACTCCGAATATCTCAAGCGGTTCCGCACCGAAGCGCAGGCCCAGGCGCGGCTGAACAGCCCCCACATCATCACGCTGTACGAATTGATGGAGCATCCTGCCGGAGAAATCCTGGTGCTCGAATACGTCGAAGGGGAAACGCTCGAAAATCGCCTGCGTCATTACGGCCCGCTGTCCGTTTCCGAGGCGATACGCGTCTTCGATCAGGCGCTGCACGGCGTGGAACACATCCACCAGATGGGCGTGGTACATCGCGATCTCAAGCCAAGCAACATCTTCATCACCCGCGACGGCGCAATCAAGTTGATGGACTTCGGAGTCGCGCGGCTCTTGGACAACCATGACCCGTCGCAGAACGGCATCATGGTCGGGACACTCCTTTATATATCCCCCGAGCAGATCAATGGCCGGGAAACCGACTGCCGTTCCGATATTTATACGCTTGGCGTCAGCCTGTTCGAAGCCGTCACCGGACGACTGCCCTTCGAGCGCCGCAGCGATTACGCACTCATGCACGCACACGTGCAGGAAAATCCGCCGAGCCCGAAGGAATTCCAGCGCCGACTGCCACGCGAGCTTGAATCGGTCATCCTCAAGGCAATGGAAAAAGACCCAAACCGTCGATTCCAGACTACCGCCGAATTCCGTACCACCCTCCTCGGTCTCGGTCTGGTGGAACGCCGCCAAGCCCCTCTCGGCCGCACCGGCGCCGAAAATCGCCGTCCTTGGAAACGTCAGCAAGAATCCGTGGGACAACGTATCTGGGGAGGTACGTGGTTTGAACTTTCCCTGGCTGCCGTGGCATTGCTGCTGGTGCTGGCGCTCGATATCTATCCGTTGCACAAATCGCCGGAGGATAATATCCTTGCTGTCAATGCCGCCGCTCAAAGAGTCGCGCAGCGGAAACCGGCGATAACTGTCCACAAGCAGTCGGTTTCCGAGACACCCGAATCCACCGAGTCAAAGCAGCTCGCCGCTAAAAAATCCCGCGACAGATATGAAACATTGCGTCAGGCCTGGGGTAGCTGAATCATCACGGAGCATCACTGTTGTTTGACCTGATACGCACCCAAAACCGAACCCACTTGCGCCGGTTAGTACCGGTAATTCTCGTCGGATTAAGCCTGACCGTGTCCGGCTGCGCGACTATCCGTGAGGAGACCTGCGAGCAATTCGAAGCGAACCGGAAAGACACCGACTACAGTACGCAATATCAGTTTTCCGAGCCGGATTCGGAAATGGCCGCCAAGAATTTCAAGCCATTGCCCCGCGGCGCGAATGTCGTGGTCCGCCTGTACCGGATACATCTCGATCCGCCCAAGGTAAAACCCTGCCGTCATCTCACAATCCGCAAGGAAATATACCTGCAGCAAAGCGTCCGACTGAACCGGACGCTGGAAGAAGTCCGCGAAATCTACACATCCGACGGCGCGCTGATCGCGACCAAGACAGAATCCGTCGGCGACCGGCTCCGCACCAGCGGCTATTACACGGGAGAGACATCACTTCCGATTCCCGAAAACGCACCATTGGGGAAATACCGTGTTGTCAGCAAGCTCGTCTTGAAAACGAAAAAGAATTCGCGGGCGATCGTGCTCAACAAAACCAGCGCAAGTTTCCAGGTTCTGTCGCGGCAATAAACCGGCTATTTGATAAATCCGTGCTGGGCAAGAAACTCGCGGGTAATCTCTGATCCGCTTTGCGCCGCGAGCTTGCCTAACATGAGTCGCTCCAGATAGCGCGCCACAATATCCACCTCGAGATTGACCTCTGAATCCTCCTTGATAGTGCCCAGCGTGGTTTTCGCCAGCGTGTGCGGAACGATATTGACCTCAAATTCCGCTCCATGAATGGCATTGACGGTCAGACTCACGCCATCCACGCAAACAGAACCTTTTTCCGCGATATATTTTGCCAATGCCTCCGGCGCCTTGATCCGGAACTGTACCGACCGGGCCGCCTCGCGGCAATTGACCACAACGCCCACCCCGTCCACGTGGCCAGTCACCAGATGCCCGCCCAGCGGGGTCGACAGCGTCAGAGCTTTTTCAAGATTCACGGCATCGCCGGTGTGCAGACGGCCCAGCGTGGTGCGCGACAGGGTTTCGCCGGAGACATCCGCGGTAAATCCCGTGGCGGAATGCTCGACAACCGTCAGACAGACACCGCTGACCGCAATGCTGTCGCCGGTGTTTACTTCCGACATATCGAGTTTCCCGCAGGAAATGCGCGCGCTCGCATCTCCCCCGCTGGTATCGAGCGCGGCGATTTTTCCGACAGACTGAATGATTCCCGTGAACATGTCTTGACCTGTTACTTTTCGCTCACCTTCGCTATCACCCGCCAATCTTTCCCGATGGCCCGCACATCCCTAATTTCAAGATTGACCCGGTCCACCATGCGCGCCAGCGGCGGGAGCGCAAACATCCCGCGCTCATTATTCCCCATGATTTGCGGCGCATAATAAAACACCAGCTCATCCACCAGATTCGCCCGCAATAAAGCGCCGCTCAAGGTGGCGCCCGCCTCGACCAGCACTTCGTTCATCTCCAGCCAAGCAAGATGCTTCATCAGTGTCTCGAGGTCCACGGTCTGCTGCCGCGTGGGCATATCGGCGACCTCGGCGCCAGCATTTTTCAATTTCTCCGTCAACACCATGTCCTGACTCGCCGTGACCACCAATGTCTTGCCTTCGCCGCGCAGCATTCGCGCCGTGGCCGGCATCCGCAGACGGCTGTCCACCACCACACGCAGCGGCTGACGGCCGATGTTCATCGAGCGCACATTCAACAAAGGATCGTCCGTGAGCACCGTGCTTACCCCGGTCAGAATCGCCGAACTGCGCGCGCGCCATTTTTGCACGTCCGCGCGCGCGGCCTCGCCGGTGATCCACTTGCTCTCGCCGTTGGCCATGGCGGTGCGTCCATCGGCGCTGGCCGCGAGTTTCACGCGGACATAAGGCCGGCTGCGCTTCATGCGGCTGACAAATCCCGGATTGAGCGCCTCGGCCTCCTTCTCCATCAGCCCGACATCCACCCGGATGCCATGGCTTTCCAGTTCCTTGGCCCCTTTACCCGCGACATGCGGGTTCGGATCGCGCATCGCCGCCACGACCCGCGACACGCCCGCCTTGATAAGTGCCTGGGTGCACGGCGGAGTGCGGCCCTGATGACAGCAAGGTTCGAGCGTCACGTACACGCCGGCGCTGTGCGCCTGGATTTTTCCCGCCTTATTCAGCGCATTGATCTCGGCATGCGGCTCACCGGCGCGCTCATGCCAGCCTTCGCCAATGATTTTCCCGTCCTTCACGATCACACAGCCGACACGCGGGTTGGGATCGGTCGTGTACATCCCGCGGCGTGCGAGCTGCAGAGCGCGCGCCATGAAGCGCGCATCGGCGGCGGAAGTTGTCATGACTTCTTTCCCGTGATGTGCGGTTTCCGGGCCTGCACGGCTCCCGGTTTGGTCGGCGTCTCCGGTTCGGGAATCAGTGAAAGCTGCTTGCGCCGCGTCTCGGCGCTCGGCTCGCTCTGTAGACGCTGCACTTCCTCGCGGAAAGCATTGAGGTCCTGAAAACTGCGGTACACCGAGGCGAAACGCACGTAGGCCACCGGGTCGAGATCCTTCAGCTCGTCCATGATCCACTCACCAATCCGGCGCGAAGCGACTTCGCCCTCGCCACTGGCCATAAGTTTGTGACGGATACGCCCGATGATCTTCTCGATGGCGTCGGTGTCCACGGGGCGTTTTTCCAGCGCGCGCGACAGGCCGTTTTGCAGTTTCTTTTCATTGAACGGCTCACGGCGTCCGTCGGACTTGATGATCTGGGGCAGACGCAGCTCGGCGCGCTCGAAGGTCGTGAACCGTTCGCCGCAGACCTCGCATTCGCGCCGGCGGCGCACGGAGTCGCCTTCGTCGGAAAGCCGCGAATCGACGACACGGGTTTCATCGGCGGAACAGAACGGGCAGCGCATAGCAGAATAGTAGCAAGCAGCGGCTGAAAGGCGAACCGTCCGCCTGGCTGGAGACTAGGGCTGGCTGACCTCATATACCGGAAACCGCCGGCAGATGTCCTGCGCTTTGGCGCGGACGGCGGCGCGGACGGTCGCGTCACCCATACGATCGAGGATATCGGCGATCCAGCCGGCCAGCTCGCGGGCCTCCTTCTCGCCGAAGCCGCGCGTGGTAATGGCCGGTGTGCCGATACGAATGCCGCTGGTGATAAACGGCGATTGCGGGTCGTTGGGCACGGCGTTCTTGTTGACCGTGATATGCGCTTCGCCGAGCGCCGCCTCGACGTCCTTTCCGGTCAGCCCTTTCTCGATGAAACTCACCAGGAACAGGTGATTGTCCGTGCCGCCGGAAACCACCTTGTAACCGCGGTCCATCATGACTTTCGCCATGGCGCGCGCGTTGGTCAAAACCTGTTGCTGATAGGCCTTGAATTCTGGCGCAAGCGCCTCCTTGAAGGCCACCGCCTTGGCGGCGATCACGTGCATCAATGGACCGCCCTGTGTGCCGGGAAAGATCGTCGAATTGAGCTTTTTCTCGATCTCGGGATTGGCCTTTGCCAGAATTATTCCACCGCGCGGTCCACGCAAAGTCTTGTGCGTCGTGGTCGTAGTGACATCGGCGATTGAAACCGGATTCGGATAAATACCCGCCGCGACCAGTCCGGCAACATGCGCCATATCGACAAACAGGTATGCACCGACGCTGTCCGCAATGCGGCGGAAGCGCTCCCAGTCCACCACGCGCGAATAGGCGGAGAAACCCGCCACGATCATTTTCGGCTTGTGTTCGTTGGCAAGGCGCTCGACCTGCTCGTAGTCGATCTCCTCGCTCTTGTCGCTCAGGCCGTATTGCACGGCGTGGTAGATCTTGCCGGAGAAATTCACTTTGGCGCCGTGCGTGAGATGTCCGCCGTGCGCAAGACTCATGCCGAGAATGGTGTCGCCGGGATTGAGCAGGGCCATGTACACCGCGGCATTCGCCTGTGAACCGGAATGCGCCTGCACGTTGGCATAGGCCGCGCCGAACAATTGTTTCGCGCGTTCGATGGCCAGGCGCTCGGCGACGTCGACGTACTCGCAGCCACCGTAGTAGCGCTTGCCCGGATAACCCTCGGCGTACTTGTTGGTGAGCAGCGAGCCCTGGGCCTGCAGCACTCGGGGGCTGGCGTAGTTCTCGGAGGCAATCAGCTCGATATGGTCTTCCTGGCGGCGGGACTCGCTCTGAATCGCGGTCCACAGTTCGTCGTCAAAGCCCTTGATGGTCATGTCTTTCGTAAACATTAAAACCCTTGCTCCTGTCGGTAGTGTTCCGCCCTTCCCATCCAGCCATGGGAGACAAGCGACCTGAAAAGCGGCCTAGGATATACGATTCCGAGGGGCTGCGCATGGTCCGGAACCAGTCGGCGTGCGCCGCAGGCACGGCGGACCCGGTGATTCGCGGAGGGAAGCAGGTTTCTGTCCCCTGCCGATGGAAAACTGCGTCGGGCTCAGCCGGTAAAGACCGGCGGAACCCGAACCGGTAATTCAGAATTCACCCATGTTGCGATGGCGGCAAATCAACGCTCGCCGGATGCATTGAGGTCAGACGTAGAGCTTACCAGCCGGGGTCAGAAATTCCGCGTAGTTGAGATAATGACTGCCGTCGCAGGAAAAATTCAGACCGACCATGCCGTTCACCACATTGAGGGAGGCCGAGCGCAGATAAATCTGATTATCCTGCATCCGCAGGCGCTTGAATTCGGCCAGGACTTTCGGGATTTCCGGCGTGGGAACCAGCGCCTCTGCCGTATAGGGGACGCACGGATACACGAGACAGAGATCCGGGTCGAGAAACTCCTCCTTGACGTGCACCCGGTAACGCAGCGGGTCGTTGAGCAGCCATAGGGTGGCCTGTCCGGTGGAGAAGTGCAGCTTGGCGTGAAACACGCCATGTCTCAGGATAAGTAGCTCGACACGTGCGAGTACTTCATCGAGACGCCTGTCGAATTCATTCGGCACGTGCGCCTGTTCGAACACGAACTGCCGCACGGAGGGATCGCCACGGATTTGCAGCCACCGTGTGGGCATTGCCCTACTTCTCCTGTTTGAGTTTCCTGACTCCGACGATACTGCGCGCCAACATCATCGATAACCAATACCAACTGACTTTGAGCGCGCCCAGATTCTGTATCATGGTTTGCGTAAACATGGGTTTCCCTCAACGTCCGACGGCGCCGCCTCGTCCATATCGTTGTGCTGCATCGCTCTGACTCCCGGTAGGTATGGTGCAAATGGTTTACTTCCTTGCAGTCATAGCAACCCGTGTGCCAACCATGCGCGATGAAAAACCAATGCGGTTTCAAGCAATTAAGCACAGCGTCGCGGTACACGCGCGAGCGTACCGCACCAGCAGCGGGAATCGCGCCACGCACTGAACTAAATTGGTGCAAAAAAACAATGACTGCGGAAAATGGCTTTAAGGAAAGGACTTCCCGTCTAGGGTGGGCGGCGGGCTGAAGTCACTGCTTGCTAGGGACGGCCGTCTTCGAGCGTTTCTTTCTTCACCGGCATGAGGTCCTCGCGCGAGACACCGAGCCACATGACAATGGGGCTCGCCACCAGCGCCGAGGAATAAATACCGAACAGGATGCCAATGGTGAGCGCGAGGGCGAAATAATGCAGCGTCTCGCCGCCGAAGAACAGCATCGCGAGCACCGCCATCTGGGTACTGCCGTGGGTGATAATGGTGCGTGAGATCGTGCGCGTGATGGCGTTGTCGATGATCTGCGGCACCGTGTGCTTGCGCAACTTGCGGAAATTCTCGCGTACACGGTCGAACACCACCACCGACTCGTTCACCGAGTATCCGAAGATGGCGAGCACCGCGGCCAGCACCGTGAGCGAGAACTCCCACTGGAAGAAGGCGAAGAAGCCAAGGATGATCACGACGTCATGCAGGTTCGCGATAATCGTCGCCACGCCGAATTTCCATTCAAAGCGGAACCAGAGGTAGAGCACGATGCCAATGGAGACGAACAGCAACGCCAGCGCGCCGTTCTCCACCAGCTCCCGGCCGACCTGGGGCCCGACGAACTCGGTGCGGCGCAGCTCGACCGCAGGATCGGCCTGGCGTAGTGATTCCATGACTGTCTCGGACAGCTTGGCGCTGGACGTATCCTTCCTGAGCGGCAGGCGGATCAGCACATCGCGCGAGGTGCCAAAATTCTGCACCGCTACGTCCCAATAGCCGAGTTTGGCGAGCGAATCGCGAATCTGCGGCACATCCGCGGCCTGGCGGTAATTGACTTCCATCACCGTACCGCCGGTGAAATCGACGCCGAAATTCAGGCCCTTCGTGATCAGGAAAACCACCGCAAGCAGGAACGTGATCCCCGAGATCACGTTGAACGCCAGCGCGTGGCGCATGAAAGGGATGTCTTTTCTGATCTTAAAGAATTCCATGACGCGTCTTATCCCGTGGCCGAACTCGTTTCTTTCCAGGCGGTATTGCCGATCGGAATCTTCTCCAGCTTGCGCCGGCTGCCGTACATCAGATTGACCATGCTGCGTGACACCATTACCGCGCTGAACATGGAGGTGAGAATGCCCAGGCACAGCACGACGGCAAAACCTTTAATCGGACCGGTGCCGAACATGAACAGCGCCAGTCCCGCGATCAGGTTGGTGACGTTGGAGTCGAGAATGGTGCCGAAGGCCCGTTCATAGCCGGTGTAGATACTGGCCTGCGGTGTATTCCCGTTGCGCAGTTCCTCGCGGATGCGTTCGTTGATCAGCACGTTAGCGTCGATCGCCATGCCGACGGTGAGCGCGATACCAGCCATGCCGGGCAGCGTGAGCGTGGCCTGCAGCATCGACAGCAACGCCACCAGCAACAGCACGTTGACGGCCAGCGCCGCCACCGAGATCAAGCCGAAGATGGCATAGTAAACGCTCATGAAGATCGCGATCGCGGCGAAACCGACCCAGGTCGAATGGAAGCCCTTGGCGATGTTATCCGCGCCGAGGCTCGGACCCACGGTGCGCTCCTCGATGATCTCCACCGGCGCGGCAAACGCGCCAGCGCGCAGCAGCAGCGAGAGCTCATTCGCTTCCTGCACGGAATCGAGGCCCTCGATCTGGAAACGCTTGCCCAGTTGCGAACGGATCACCGGAGCCGTGATCACTTCTTCCACGCGTTTACTCACACGCATGGCGCGGCCATTGGCATCCAGCACCGGCTTACCCTGCTCGTCGAGCTTGGGTTCGGACTTGATTTCTATATATACAACCGCCATGCGCTTGCCGACGCTCTCGCCGGTGACACGCTGGTTGATGGCCGCGCCGCGCGCGTCCAGCGTGATCGAGACGATCGCACTGCCGGTCTGGCTTTCAAAACCCGGCGCGGCATCCACGATGTTGTCACCCGAGTAGACGAGCCGGTTCTTGAGCAGGATCGGACGCCCGTCGCGCATCTTGTACAGCTTCGACCCGGCCGGAACCTGCCCGGCGAGCGCGCCGCCCAGATCATGCTCCTCGTCCACCATCATGATCTCGAGAGTCGCGGTGCGTCCGAGGATTTCCTTGGCCTTGGCGGTGTCCTGTACGCCGGGCAACTGCACCACGATGCGGTCCTGTCCCTGCTGCTGGATGATCGGCTCGGCCACGCCCAATTCGTTGACGCGGTTGCGCAACGAGTTCATGTTCTGTTCCAGCGCAAACCGGCTCTTTTCAAACACAGCGGTTTGCTTCATTTTCGCGCTGATGGCGAAGTCACCGCTACGATCCACGTCGACAAGTTCGACGTCCGGAAGCTCCTTGCGGAGAATGTCACGCCCCTTGTCGCGTTCGCCGGCGTCGCGGAAGCGGATCTCGACACCGCCCCGTTCGAAGCGCGTCACCGTCAGGTACTGCACCTTTTTCTCGCGCAAGACGCGGCGCATGTCGTCGACGTAACTCTCCTCCGCCTTCTTCAGCACCGCCGCCATGTCCACCTGCATGAGGAAATGCACGCCGCCGCGCAGATCGAGACCGAGATACATGGGCTTGGCGCGCAGCGCCGCGAGCCAGCCCGGCGTGGCCGGCAGCAGGTTCAGGGCGACGATGTATTGCTCACCCAGAGCCTTCTGCACCAGATCGCGCGCGCGTAGCTGGGTTTCCGTGTCCGTGAAACGGATCCGCGCGCCCTTGTCGTCGAGCACGGCGGCTACGTAGGAAATATTCGCTTGCTTGAGCTGGCTCTCGGCAAGGGTCAGCAAGCCCTGATCGACCTTGGTGGTGCGTGTCGGCGAGATCTGCACAGCAGGATACTCGCCATAAAGATTGGGCAGGGCGTAGATGATCCCGACCACAACGACGACGAGGATAAGCAGATATTTCCAGAGCGGGTATTTATTCATTTTTAATCTTGAACCGCCAAAACGCCAAGGACGCGAGGAAAATCACTTAGCTCTTGTTTCTTGGCGCTTTGGCGTCTTGACGGTTTAAATCGTATTTCTTTCTCAGACTGACTTGATCGTGCCCTTGGGCAGGACGGTCTGAATCGCCTGCCGTTGCACTTTGATCTCCACTCCCTCGGCGATGTCCACCGACACGTAGGCCTCGCCGAGGTTCGTGACCCGGCCGAGTACGCCGCCCCCCGTCACGACCTCGTCACCCTTGGCCAGCGCGGCGATCATGGTCTTGTGTTCCTTGGCGCGCTTGGCCTGCGGGCGGATGAGAATGAAATAAAACGCGGCGAACAGCACGCCGAGCATGATGAGGGTCACGAACGGACTGCCTTGTGCCGGCGCACCGGCGGCGGCCGGGGCTTCGGCCCAGGCATCGGAAATGAGAGAAAGATTCATAATTTATCCTCAAAAATTTCACAGGATTAACAGGATTACGCAAGATTAACAGGATTTAATTCAAGAACAGTTTTAATCCTGTAAATCCTGAGAAATCCTGTTAATCCTGTCTATTTTCAGTTCTCTGGACTATCCGGGGGTTCCGGGCGGCGCATACGATAAAACTTCTCGACGAAATCATCCAGTTTTTTTTCTGCGATGGCCTGGCGCAGGCCCTGCATCAGGCGCTGGTAATAGTGGAGATTGTGGATCGTGGCGAGCCGTGCGCCCAGAATCTCATTCGCCTGCTGCAGGTGGCGCAGGTAGGCGCGGGTGTAATGCCGACAGGTATAACAGCCGCACAGCGGGTCCACCGGGCCGGTATCGCGGGCATAACGGCTGTTTTTGATCTTCACCGCTCCATCATGGGTGAAAAGCCAGCCGTTGCGCGCATTCCGCGTGGGCAGCACGCAATCGAACATGTCCATGCCGCGGCGCACCGCTTCCACGAGGTCCTCGGGCGTGCCGACCCCCATCAGGTAGCGCGGCCGGTCCGCGGGCATCCGCGGCGCGATATGGTCGAGAATACGGAACATTTCGCTCTTTTCCTCCCCCACCGACAGCCCACCGATGGCGTAGCCGTCGAAGCCGATCTGCTTGAGGCCGGTGAGCGAAATATCGCGCAGCTGCTCGTACATCCCGCCCTGCACGATGCCGAACAGCGCCGCGGGATGATCCGCATGGGCGATCTTGGAACGTTCCGCCCAGCGCAATGACAGTTCCATCGAAGCGCGCGCCTCGGGCTCGGTTGCCGGGTGGTTCGTGCACTCATCGAAGATCATGATGATATCGGCGTCGAGTGCCTGCTGCACCGCCATGGATTCTTCCGGCCCGAGAAAAATTTTCGCGCCATCCACCGGCGACTGGAACCACACGCCCTGCTCGCTCAGCTTGCGCAACTGCCCCAGGCTCCACACCTGGAAACCGCCCGAGTCGGTGAGAATGGGGCCGTCCCAGTGCATGAAGCGGTGCAAGCCGCCATGCGCCTTGATCGCCTCCACGCCCGGACGCAACATCAGATGAAAGGTGTTGCCGAGGATGATCTCGGCACCGCACTCACGCAGTTCCTCGGGTGTCATGCCCTTGACCGTGCCATAAGTGCCGACCGGCATGAAGGACGGCGTCTCGACAGTCCCGCGCTCAAACACCATGCGCCCGCGGCGCGCCGGGCCGTCGGCGCCAAGCAATTCGTATTTCATCGGGCATGGATGGTAGCACAGCCGCTCCACACCCTGATCGCATGTGGTGTGGTCAATGACATAAGCAATGTCAGTTCTGCGAGTGCTTATATACTGTTGCAAAAGCACACTAAAACAGCCTGTTAGTTCTGCATTTGGAGCCTTCTGTGCGTTATGTGAGAATGGGAAAATAAATAAAGCTCCTTGAATGTACAGGGAGCGGGAGGAGAGCAGTGATTCTCACGCAAACAATTTCCCGAGCAGTTTTTTGCTGTTGTCGCTGCCAGCGCGAACGAATGTATTTGCGCGCCGCGGTGAGCATCGTTCTCGCCATTGTTTTGTTTTTGCCCGGCCTGTCATCGGCGACAGTCGTGCGCATGGAAATAGGTCCAGGCTCACCCCCCAACAGCGCACCGCCGCCGATTCTCGGATTCATCGATATCGAACTTTATGACGATGAGGCGCCGAAAACCGTGGCGAATTTCCTTCGTTACGCTGGTCGCGGCGCTTACAACAACACAATTATCCACCGTAGCGTGGTCAACTTTGTCATACAGGGCGGTGGATATAAGTTATCTGAACTGCCATTTCACATTGCGGTAGATCCACCCGTTCAGAATGAATTCTCCCCGTCACGTTCAAATGTCCGCGGTACGATTGCGATGGCCATGACGAGCAACAATCCGGACAGCGCCACCAGCGAATGGTTTTTCAATCTGGCCGATAACTCCGCGAATCTCGATTACCAGAACGGCGGATTCACTGTTTTCGGCCGTGTACTCGATCCTGGAATGAATACCGTGGATGAAGTCGCCAAACTTCAGATTTTGGACTATTCTGGTGCCGGTGCAGCATTCAGAGAACTCCCCGTCATCAACTACGACTCGTCAATAGGTCTGCAGCAAAATAATCTTGTGATGGTGACTCGCATTCCCAATGTAGCATCAACACGTACGCCCCTGGGAACCCTGGAAATATTCGTGTCCGACGTTGACATGGTATTCAATTCTGTTGGAACGGTGGATACGGCCACAGCGGTGTCGCGGCTGGGGTCATTCACATCATCACCAAATCAATCCGTGTATTTCAACAACGGAATGTTCACCCTGATGATGTCAGGCGTCATGGGCACATCCGGTCGCGTCGTGACGCTTTATGACGGCGCGACTAACCGCCCCACCCGTTACTATGCCTATGGTAAAACGCAAGACAATCAAACTGACCATTGGTACGACTTTACTTACGACGGCGAAACCGGCGCCGAGATAAAGAACAACAGGATTATCCTGCATTTCGTTGACGGCAAACGTGGCGATGACGATCTCGACCCGACCAATAACAGCATCACCCACACCGGCGCGCAGGCAGTGGTAACTGAAAACACAAACTCTTCATCGCAGGCCGGGGGAGGATGCTCGATCGTAACAACACCATCGCAAGCCTCGCGTGGCGGTGATTGGATCGTGGTCTCCCTTTTTCTCTCCTTTATTGCACTCTTACGGAGACGTGCACGCCACAACCAAATTCAGCGCACTCCGCGCTTGAGAAACCCTGAATAAGCTCGAATCCGTTCGCCCTGAGCCTGTCGAAGGGGAACGGATTCGAGCGTAATCAATGGATTTCCCGTTCATGCTTCGACAAGCTCAGCATGAACGGAAACTTGTTCAGAGCTTCCCTAGCACGTGACGAACATCGCATCCCCGTAACTGTAAAAACGGTATTTTTGTTCCACCGCGTGGCGGTAAGCGTTGAGCACGTTTTCCGTGCCACCGAAGGCGCACACCAGCATCAGCAGCGTTGATTCCGGCAGGTGGAAATTGGTCAGCAGCGCGCCCACGATCCGGAAACGGTAACCCGGATAGATAAAAATTTCTGTCTCGCCTTCATAGGGTGTCACGCTCCCGCCGTCTGCCGCCGTCGCTCCCGGCGTCCTGCCTCCCGCGACATTGGCACGTCCCTGTGCGGCGGTCTCTAACGCTCGCACCACGGTGGTGCCGACCGCCACGATGCGCCGCCCTTCCCGCTTCGCCGTATTGATTTTTTCGCAGGTAGCCGGCGATACGCTGAGAGTTTCCGCATGCATGCGATGCTCGCGGACGTCGTCCACCCGGATCGGCTGAAACGTACCGGCGCCGACGTGCAAGGTGACAAAGGCGGTCTCCACCCCCATCCCCCGGAGACGCGCGAGCATAGCCTCGTCGAAATGCAAACCGGCGGTAGGCGCCGCGACTGCACCAGGATGGTGCGCGTACACCGTTTGATAACGTTCGCCGTCGCTCGCATTGTCCGCGCGTTCGATGTAGGGCGGGAGCGGAACATGACCGATGCGTTCGAGAATTTCCGTCACCGGAGTATCCATCTCGAATGCCAGAGCGTAAAATTCCCCCTCACGCTGCTGCACGGTCATGGTAACATTTCCTTCCAACGTCAGTTTCTGTCCCGGCTTCGGCGGCTTGCTCGCACGCAGCTGGGCAAGCACACGATGGTTATCCAGAATACGCTCCACCAGCACTTCAATGCGCCCGCCACTGTCTTTGTGGCCGAACAGACGCGCGGGAATCACGCGCGTGTCGTTGAACACCAGCAGATCACCCGCCCGCAGCAGCGCCGGCAGATCGGTGAAACGCAGATCGCGCCGGGCGCCGCTCGTGCCATCGAGGACCAGCAGACGGCTGGCGGTGCGCGATGCTGCCGGATATTGCGCGATCAGATCGTGGGGAAGGGAATAATGAAAGTCGGATTTCCGCATGTACTTTTACCAAGTCCCGCGCACGCGGCGCGGATAGGCCTCAACCGCTCTTAAGCGGACGGCATACTATACTATGTAGCCAGAACCAGTCTCGGAACAAAAGAAAGGAACCATGCCCGGCACCCGTTACACACTTGAAGTTCAACCCATCCTTCCGGAACGCCTGAAGCGCCTGCAGGAAGTGGCCAATGACCTGCTGTACAGCTGGGACCGGGACGTGCGCAGCCTGTTCTTCCGCCTCGACCGCGAACTGTGGGAGGCCTGCGGCCACAACCCCAAGGTATTCCTGCGGCGCTTGTCGCAGAAACGGCTGAACGACGCCGCCGAGGACCGCGTGTTCATGGAGGACTACAACCGCGTCCTGTCGGGCTTCGACACATACAATCAGGAGCGCGCCCGCGCCGATATCCTCCAATATCTCGATCCGAGCGAGGATCTGGTCGCCTATTTCTGCGCCGAATTCGGATTCCACGAAAGCTTCCAGATTTACTCCGGCGGCCTCGGAATCCTCGCCGGCGACCATTGCAAGGCAGCCAGCGACCTGAATATTCCCTTCGTCGCGGTCGGCTTGCTTTACCGGCAGGGTTATTTCACTCAGACCATCGACGCGCACGGCAACCAGGTGGCGCATTACGCGCCCACCCACTTCGGCGACCTGCCGATCTTTCCGACGATTGACGCCGATGGCAAGGAAATCCATGTGCAGGTCGACATGCCCGGCCGGCGCGTCATGCTCAAGGTCTGGAAGGCCAAGGCGGGCCATATCTCCCTCTACCTGCTGGACAGCGATCTGCCGGAAAACGCCGAGGCCGACCGCCGCATCACTTACCAACTCTACGGCGGCGACAGCAACACGCGCATCCAACAGGAAATCGTGCTCGGCATCGGCGGCGTGCGCGCCATGCAGGCCATCGGACTCAAACCGACGGTATGGCACATCAACGAAGGACACGCCGCCTTCATGGTGCTGGAACGCTGTCGCGAACACGTCGTCCAGGGTCTGGATTTCGACAGCGCCTTCGAGTGCGTGGCCGCCAACACCATCTTCACGACCCACACCCCGGTGCCGGCCGGTCACGATATCTTCGATCATCACATGATGAGCACTTATTTTTCTGATTTCGTGAAGCAGCTTGGTATCGACATGAACCAATTTCTGGGGCTCGGATCGAGTCCGAGCAGCCAGGGCGGGTTCAACCAGACCGCGCTCGCGCTGCGTTGTTCACGCTTCCGTAACGGCGTGTCGCGCATCCACGGCGAGGTGGCCTCGCGCATGGCCGCCTACATCTGGCCGCAGATCCCGCCGGAAGAAAATCCGATGGGCCATATCACCAACGGCGTGCACGTGCCGACGTTTCTGGCGCGTGAATGGGCGAACCTCTTCGACATGCGCTTCGGCAGCGGCTGGCGCAATGAGTTGCTCAACGAGGAATTCTGGAAGCACATTGACGACATTCCCGACCACAGCTTCTGGAGTCTGCGCCAGTCGCTGAAATCGGAAATGCTCGCGGAAGTAAAACGCCGGCTGGTGCTGCAGCACCGGCGCAACGGCACGAGCGAGGCGCTGATCGAACGTTACACGCAATATCTCATGCCGCAGGACGCCGACATTCTCACGCTGGGCTTTGCACGCCGCTTCGCCACCTACAAGCGCGCCACGCTGCTGTTCTCCGATCCGGTGCGCCTGGCGCGTTTGTTCAACGACCCCAAACGTCGCGTGCTGCTGATCTTCGCCGGCAAGGCGCATCCGCACGACCTGCCGGCGCAACATTTGATCCAGGTTATTCACGAGTACTCGCGCCGTCCGGAATTCGAGGGAAAAATCATCCTGCTCGAGGGATACGATCTGTCGCTGGCGCGCAAGCTCGTCACCAGCGTCGATGTGTGGCTGAACACACCGGAATATCCCATGGAGGCGAGCGGCACTTCGGGAGAAAAGGCTGGAATCAACGGCGTCATCAACCTGAGCGTGCTCGACGGCTGGTGGGGCGAGGGTTATAACGGCGATAACGGCTGGGCGATCACGCCGCACGGTCCGCAGTACGACAGCGTCTACCGTGACCGCGAGGAAGGCCAGGAACTGCTCGATATCCTCGAAAAGCAGGTGATTCCGCTTTACTACGCTCGCAACGGCCACGGCTACTCGGACGGGTGGGTCAGGAAATCGAAGCAGTCCATGAAGTCGCTGATCCCGCGCTTCAATTCCCAGCGCATGGTCATGGACTACGTGCGCAACTATTACGCGCCCGCAAAACGCCAGCGCCTCATGATGATGGGCAACCAATACGCGCGTGCCAAGGAGATCGCCACGTGGCGCAAACGTCTCGATCAGAGCTGGCCGAACATCAGCCTGCGGCGCATGGACGGCGGCCCGTCTGAAATCCGTTCCGGCCAGGTATTTTCGCTGCGCGTGTCCGCGCGCCTGAACGGCCTGCAACCGGAGGACGTCCTGATGGAGTGCCTCGTCGGACACGAATCGGAAAACGGCGAGTTCATCCGCCTGGACAGTCACATCTTCACGGTGGAATCACATGACGAATCGGGCGAGACGCTGTTCAGGCTCGACCTCTACCCGCGCCTGCCGGGCCTGCAATATTACAAGATCCGGATGTTTCCGTTTCATCCCTCCATGTCCCACCGTTTCGAATCGGGGTACATGATCTGGCTTTAAGGTAATTACGGATTTCGCATTCCGGATTTCTGATTTGAGCGGTTTAAATTTGAATCACGAAATCCGGAATTCTCTACACCCTCCCGTACAGCCGCGCCATCCGCGCCAGGCGCGCCATCAGGTCGGACGGCAATTGCTCCCAGGCAAAACGCCAAGACCAGTTCCCCTCCGCCGTGCCCGGCGTGTTCATGCGATATCCACGCCCGAGCGCCAGCACGTCCTGCATGGGAATAATCGCCAGCTGCGATACCGACGCGAAAGCGGAGCGGATAAGCGGCCATGGCATCGACTCGTGCGGATAGCCGAGATACTCCACGGCGCGTAATTGCGTTTCCGCCGGCAGATTCTCGAACCACGCCAGTGTCGTGTCGTTGTCATGCGTGCCGGTGTAGACCACGCTTGCCACGCGATGGTTATGCGGCAGATAGGGATTGTCCGGCCCGCTGTCGAAAGCGAATTGCAGAATTTTCATGCCCGGCAATTCAAACCGGTCACGCAGCGCATTGACTTCCGGCGTGATAAGACCGAGATCCTCGGCCACCACCGGCAGCGCGCCGAAATGCATCTTCAGGGCTTCAAATAGCGCCTCGCCCGGAACCTTCACCCAGCGGCCATGGATCGCGGTGTGTTCCGTCGCCGGAATTTCCCAGCACGCCTCGAATCCGCGAAAGTGGTCCACGCGCAACAGGTCGAAGCGCCTGAACTCGGTGGTAAGCCGCGCGATCCACCAACGAAAATTGTCCGCCTGCATGCGCTCCCAGCGGTACAGCGGATTACCCCAGCGTTGCCCCTGCGCCGAAAAATAATCCGGCGGCACGCCGGCGACCACGGTCGGCTGGCCTTCGCCATCGAGGATGAAATATTCACGCTGGGTCCAGACATCCACGCTGTCGTGCGCCACAAAGATGGGCATGTCGCCAAACAGCAGCACATGGCGTTGGTTGGCATGCGCGCGTAATGCCTGCCATTGGCGGGCAAACGCAAACTGCTCGAAGAACACTTGCGCAATCTCGTCGATAAAGCGCGCGCGCGCCTCGGCCAGTGCCCGCGGCTCGCGGTCGCGCAGCGGCGCCGGCCATTGATACCAGGCCTGTCCGGAATATTCCCGGCGCAGTACGCGGTAAAGCGCATAATCCTCCAGCCAGTGCGCCTCCGCGTTGATGAAGGACTCGAAGGCCTGCTGGTCGGAAACGGAAGCGCGCTGTATGAAAATCCGGTGCGCCTGTGCAAGACGCTTGAGACGATAACCCACCGGATTCTCCGAACCGGCGGGTTTGCCGGCATCGAGCCAGCCCCATTCCACCAGACGTTCCAGACTGATGAGCATGGGGTTGCCGGCGTGCAACGACAACGAATGATAGGGTGAACCGCCGCGGTGCGGCGGTCCGAGCGGCAACATCTGCCACACGCTGAACCCGGCCTGTCCCAGAAAATCCACGAACCGGTGCGCATCGGCGCCGAGATCGCCGTTGCCGATACCGCCCGGCAGCGAAGTGGGATGCAGCAGCACGCCGGCGCGCCGGCGCTCCAGCACCGCGGGAATCATCCGCTGGAGACCTGACCGGGGCGCATGGCGCCGCCGTGCATTGGCGCGCCGCCACCATGCGTGAACACCTGCGAGAGATACTCCGGCGGTTCGGCGGCGATCAGCTGATAAAGATTCGTCAGGTGTTGGCGGAAGAGGCGCTCGAAATCGGCGACCGTCGCCGCCGGATTGTCGCCGCCAAACCACCAGAACCAGTCCGAACCCTCGCACACCGCGAGCTGCCGGGTCGCGCGATCGAGATGCGCGGCGTCGAGGCGGCCGGCGGCGGCGTCGAAGGCGCGCTTGGCGTCGCCCAGCATGTCCCATCCGCGGTTTTTGTCCGGCTCGCCGATCCAGGTGGACAGCGTTCCGTACACCCATGAACCGGCCGTGAGCGTTTGCAGTGATTTTGTTGGCGCGGTCTTCAGGCAATCCGAGAATGTGGTCAATTCGATCTTCGGATGTTCCGACAAGCGGCGATAGAGTGCGTGCAGGAAATAGTAGGCGTTTTCCGGATAATGCTCCCACGCGTTCTCGCCATCCATGATGATCGACACCACGTGCTCGGGATGGCCGTTGCAGCGTTGCGCGATCTCCTCAAGATGGTGCACGAGATTACTCACGGCATCATCGGCATGCCACGTGGCATAGTTGAAGCCGATCAGATCCGACAATCCGTCATCGCGGAAAAAACAGTTCAGGCCGCTGTCCGCCACCGAATAGGCACGGTAGAGCCAGGCATCTTTCACGCCGTCCGCCTTGGCGCCGGAATCGACAAGACTGTTGTGCAACACGCTCTCGCCACTCGCGGCCCAGCGAAAACCCGCCTCCGCCAGGAGCTTCAGCGAAGCCGTGCTCACCGCGCCTTCCGATGGCCAGCAACCGGCCGGGACGAAACCAAAATATCGACGGAACGTCTCGATACCTTCGCGGATATGCCAGCGTACCCGTTCTTCCCCGCCGGGATACTGCTGCGACAGAGGCAGCGGTGCCTTGGGCATGGTCTCTTGCGCGCACTTGAAGTCGAGCAACAGCGGCAAAATCGGGTGGGCGTAAGGCGTCACCGAAAGCTCCACCTGCCCGCGCGAGGCCAGGCTCGCATAACGGGGAATCACGTTTGACAGGAGTTCGCCGATCACGGTCAGCAGTTCGCGCCGGTCATGCAGCGTGTAGCCGGTGCTCTTGTCGAGCAGGCGTTTCACGCGAACATCGCCGCGGCGCACGGTTTCACCGAGCCAGGCGAGGTGATACCACACGAGGAGATCGGTGAGAAACTGGTTGTTCAGGTATCGCATCGCCTCCGGGTGCGGCAAAACCCAGGCGGCCATGTCGGCGAGCCGGCGGTAGGCGGGAAAACGACCGATGACGCGCGATTCGTTGGCGCGCAGGCAGGCCTTGATGAGCGTCATGCGCTGCTCGTCCGACAGCGGCAACGCCGGGCTCACCAGCGCCGCCAGAAGCGAATCGCGGATCGGCAGGCTGTTAGTCAGAAATCCTTCCACCTGCCGCGCATAGTCTTCAATCTGTTCCAGCAACAACGGCGCGAAATTGACCACGGCGCGCGCCGCCGGCACGGCCTCGAGGTGCGCCGCCATGTCCACGTAATCCTTGATCGTGTGCAGGTAAGTCCAGGGCAGATGCGACGTGCCGCTTACCAGGTCGCGATACTGCGGCTGGTGCATGTGCCAGCACAGCACGACTTTGAGTCGCGCTTCATCGGACATGATGCAGCTCCTGACCGAGCATTTCGGCCGTCACCAGCACCACTCCGCGTGGCGTCACGTAAAAGCGCTTGGCGTCTTCCTGCAAATTTTCTCCGATGATCATTCCATCGGGAATCAGGCATCCTCTGTCGATGATCGCATTCTTCAGGCGGCAGTGGCGCTGAATGACGGCGTCGGGCAAAACCACCGAGTCGGCGATCTCGCAGAAGGAATGCACCTTGACGTTTGAAAACAGCAGCGAATGACGCACCTTTGAACCCGAAATGACACATCCTCCTGAAACCATCGAATCCACCGCCATGCCGCGCCGGTCATCGTCATTGAACACGAACTTGGCCGGCGGCAGTTGTTCCTGATAAGTCCAGATCGGCCAGTCGTCATCATAAAGATTGAGCTCGGGCGTAACGTCGACCAACTCGATATTCGCTTCCCAGAACGCATCCACGGTTCCCACGTCACGCCAGTAAGGCTGCTTGCCCGTGAGCGGGTCGCGGAACGGGTAAGCCATCGCGCGGTACGAATGGATAATCGAAGGAATGATGTCTTTTCCGAAATCGTGCGCCGACTCGCGCAAGTCGGCGTCGCGGATGAGTTGTTCATACAGGAACTTGGTGTTGAACACATAGATACCCATGGAAGCCAGGGCCATATCGGGACGACCCGGCAGCGGTTCCGGTATTTCCGGTTTCTCCTGGAAACCCACGATCCGGTGATGTTCATCCACTTGCATCACCCCAAACTCGCGCGAGCGTTCAACCGGCACTTCAACACAGGCGACCGTGGCATCGGCACCGCTTTCGACGTGATGCACGATCATGGCGCCGTAGTCCATTTTATAAATATGATCTCCGGCGAGAATCAGGACGTAGCTGGGGTCGTGATTGCGCAGGATGTCGAGATTCTGGTAAACCGCGTCCGCCGTGCCGGTGTACCACGAGGTTTCGATGCGCTGCTGCGCCGGCAGCAGCTCGACGAATTCGCCGAGCTCGCCGCGCAGGAACCCCCAGCCTCGCTGGATGTGTTTGATGAGCGAATGTGCCTTGTACTGGGTCAGCACGCCCACGCGCCGGATACCGGAGTTCATGCAGTTGGACAACGGGAAGTCGACGATGCGGAACTTGCCGCCAAACGGGACAGAGGGTTTGGCGCGCCACAAGGTGAGATGTTTCAGGCGTGAACCGCGACCGCCGGCGAGCACCAGGGCCAAGGTGTCGCGCGTCAGGCGCGTGATATGGCGTGTGGCAGTGTCCTGAATCATGGTTGCGCTCCCTTGATTATTGAGGCGGCCTGAATCAACCCGGATGCCGCCACATTAAAACGTCACCACGGCCACCGGGACGGCCACCTTGCCGTCTCAATAATCCGTCAATCATAAATATTTATTTACCGATCCGGCGCTCCTTCGCGGCAGCCACGGTAGAGGAAATTCGTCGCCCCAACCGCCGTTTGAGAAGCATGTGCCGGATATATAACCGCGGCGCGCATGAATTTTCTGTTGTCTCCGGTTCAGAATTTACCACAACACCGCGAATTCAAATACACTAGCGGGCGCCACCGAAATAACCGTTATCGAACCAGATAGAACTTGACCAATATACTTTTTGTCGCGAGCGAAGCCCATCCGCTGATCAAAACCGGCGGGCTGGGCGATGTCGCCGGCAGCCTGCCGGTCGCGCTGCAATCCTTGCGCGCCGACGTGCGCCTGCTTCTGCCCGCTTACCACGATGCCATGGCGCGCGCCGGCAGGCTCAAAACCATCGCGACGTTGACGGTTCCCGGTCTCGGCGCGCCGGTCCGGATTCTGGAGGGCCGGCTTCCCGGCACGCTATTGATCACCTGGCTTGTCGATTACCCCCCGGCCTACGACCGGCCCGGCAATCCCTATCTCGACTCTCACGGCCAACCCTGGCCGGACAACGCCATGCGCTTTGCGCTGCTGGCGCACGTGGCGGTCACGCTCGCGCTCGGCCGCACCCGGCTCAAATGGCGGCCCGATGTCGTGCATTGTCACGACTGGCAGACGGGCCTGGTACCGGCGCTGCTGGCACCGGAAAAAAATCGGCCGGCCACGGTTTTCACCATTCACAACCTGGCCTATCAAGGTTTGTTTCCCTACAAAACTTTTACCGCATTGGGTCTTCCCGCTTCGCTCTGGTCGCCCGACGCCCTGGAATTTCATGACCAGCTGTCGTTTATCAAAGGCGGACTCGCCTTTGCCGACCGTCTGACCACCGTGAGCCCCACCTATGCACGCGAAATCCAGACACCGGAATTTGGAAGCGGCCTGGACGGCCTGCTGCGTCACCGCGCGGGACGGTTGTCAGGCATTCTGAACGGCATTAACGGCGAGGAATGGAATCCGGCCCGTGATCCGTTTATCGCCAAACCCTATTCCGCGCGCCATCTGCAAGACAAGCTGCCCAACAAGCTCGCGCTGCAAAAGAAATTCGGCCTGCTCGGAGAACCGCAAACAAGCTTGATCGGCATGGTGGGACGACTGGTGCAGCAAAAGGGCATTGACCTGGTTCTCGAGTCGCTACCCGGGCTCATGCACCGGCCGCTGCAACTCGTGATTCTGGGCACGGGCGAGGCCGGCTATGAGACGGCGTTGCGCGCACAGGTGGCGCGATATCCGGGACGCCTGGCGGTACATATCGGTTATGACGAGCGCCTGGCGCATTTGATCGAGGCCGGGGCGGACATGTTCCTGATGCCGTCGCGCTTCGAGCCGTGCGGACTGAATCAGCTCTACAGCCTGCGCTACGGGACCATCCCGATCGTGCGGCATGTCGGCGGATTGGCCGACACCGTGGTGGATGCCACCGAAGAAAACCTCAAGTCCGGAAAAGCCACGGGTGTCGTGCTCGAGGAGGAGCGCGCCGGGGCGCTCCTCGCTGCCGTGGACCGCGCCCTCGCTCTGCAGCAAAACACCCGCCGGTGGAAAAAAATAATGCGCGCCGGCATGCGACACGATTTCACTTGGCGCCGCAGCGCCGCCCAATACCTGAAACTTTACCTCCGGCTCGTGCGCGGCAAAAAACGCTGACGTCAGCCGCCTGGCGCGGAATGTGTTTTCACTTCACCGCGCTGGCGCCGGGCGAAGTCTTCCAGTTGACGGGTAATGGCGACAAAGGCGTCGCGAATGGCGACATAAACATCTTCATCCTGGGCGCGGTTCGCCACCAATTCGGCTCCCGGTACGGTGAGATCGATACGCACGCTGTAGAGTTTTCCCTGGTGCTGGTGCCGTTGTGGCGACTCCACCACCACCCGGCAACTGTTGATCTTGTCGTAAAAGCGGCCCAATTTGTCGGCCTTTTCCCGGATACGGGATTCCACCGCTTCGGATTGCGGCATGTCTTTCAAGGTTACCTGCAACGGAATCTGCATAATCATGCTCCCCCTTTGATGCATTGGTGATCGGGCAACAGTGACTCGCTGCGCTGAATTAACATCTTATATGACAAAAGCATACGCTGATTTTAAATCTTTCGCTCCTGGTAATGCGGGTCCACCCAGCAGCGCGGCAGATGTTCACCGGAGAGGAACAGCATGTCGGCCTTGTGGAACCCGGTCGGTTCCTGCATTTCCTCGCCGGCGTGAAATCGTCCTTTGACTTCGGTCCTGAATGCATCGAACAGGGCTTCGAGGTCCATCACTTCAACAATATTGCTGCTGGGTTTATGCTTCAAAAACATGGTACCTCCGCGTTCCACCGGCCACTGCCTGAGTCAGGAATTTCTGCCACTCTTGGCCGCGGCGAAACAATCCTCGCGCCACCGGCAACCGGTTTGATCACACGCCCCGCCATAGGCCGTGGCGAAACAATCGAAATTGCCTTCCTTGATCTGGATCGCCTTGATCAACTCGGCTTTGCCGACTTGGCCCGGGTCCAGCCCCTGCTCGCGGGCTATCTCGCGTACTCTCTGGATTTTCATGATTTCGCCTCCTTGAGAAAGGTGAGAAGTTCCAAAGATACGCCTGCCCGTTTGACAAAATCATGACGCCGCAGGCGCGGTTCGACTTTGACCGATGTCAATAAATCACAGCTGCACTGACAGCGCCATTAGGTCAGGCGTTCAACCCCGTTTTCGGCCCGGACCTTTACAATTCCGGCCGAGAGTGAAAGGATGGTGTTGAACAAACAAATTGTAATTTCCGAATTCGCTTTGCTGTGACCCTGCAAGCAAGGGGTGGCTTTATGACGACTAAAACCCTCACCGAACTTCGCGCCCTGGGCCACGCCCGTGGCCTCAAGGGATATTCAAAAATGTCCCGCCGTGAGCTTGAGCGCCTACTGGCCGGGAGTGACACGCAGAAACCGGCCGCTGCAAAAAAACCGGATAAAACTACATCCACGAAAAAAACTTCCGTGACTAAATCCAAACCTGCGCGCGCGCCGGCTAAATTGGCGCTCACCCGCGGGAAAAAGAAACCGGCGGCAACTCGCGCACAAACCACGGCGCCGACGGCGGTTCCGCCCACGCCGGTACCCCAATGGGAATGGGCGGGCGACATCTCCCGCCAGTCTACCGAGGAAGAGCAGGTCGAAAGCGCTAAATACGCGACGGCCCTGCCCGGCAGCATCACTCCGCGCGCCGTGGTGGCGGCCGATCTCGGCGAAGATATCGATAATCTGCCACCGGTCACCGAGGCAACGCTTTGCCTGTTGCCGCAGAAACCGGGCGTGCTGCACGGCTATTGGGTCATTCCGCCGAACACCGTGCCAAAATCCAAATCGCTCAAGCTGCGGCTGGGACGGATCGTCCGCGATGCCTTTGAAATCATCGATGAAATCTCGTTGCCGCACGAGCGCGGTCACTGGTATTTCCATCTCGATGAATCCGCCGACACCGGCGCGGTTTATTTACAGCTCGGCTATTACGAAGCAGGCGGGAATTTCGTCACCGCCACCCGCCGCGGTATCGCGCGCATCCCGAGCCTGCACGCCTCCGAGCGCACCGATCGCCTGTGGTGGGTGAGCGAAAAACAATTCCGCGCCATGTACCGGCGTGCAGGCGGCATCATGCGCGCCGGGCGCCTGGGCTGGGCTGCTTCGATCAGCAGTCCGGGCGGCGCGGTTCCGGCGCCCTCCTCCGAACGTCTCGCCTGGCCGGGTAACATCAGCAGCCCGCATAGATAAAGGATCGCACCAGCTCCCGGCTGATTATGGATCCCAAAGGCTACTTCGCGCTCGTCCTGCACGCGCACCTGCCGTTCGTGCGCCATCCGGAACACGACCGCTTCCTCGAAGAAGACTGGTTCTTCGAGGCGCTCACCGAAACCTACCTGCCGTTGCTCAACGTCTTCGAGGGGCTCGCGTCGCACGGCGCGCACTTCCGCGTGACGCTGTCGCTCACGCCCACCCTGCTCTCGATGATGACCGACCCGCTGTTGCAGCAGCGTTACGTGCGTTATCTCGACGAGCGACTCGAAGCCTTGGAGGGCGAGAGCCGCCGCACCGAGCACGATGCGTATTTTCACCCGGTGGTGGAGTTCTACACCGACCTGTACACGCGCCTGCGTCGCCGCTTCGTCGAGCAGGATCGCCTCGACGTCACGCAGGCGTTCCGCCGCTTGATGGAAGCCGGCTACCTCGACATTCTCACCTGCGGCGCCACCCACGGCTATTTCCCGCTGCTCGCGGTCAACGAGGAAAGCCTCTACGCCCAGCTCTCGATGGCGGTGCGCACGCATCAGCGCATCCTCGGGCGGCGCCCGCGCGGCATCTGGCTGCCGGAGTGCGGCTACAAGCCGGGCGTGGACCGTCTGCTGCGCGAATTCGGCATCGATTATTTCATTCTGGATTCGCACGGCCTGCTCAACGCCGACCCGCGCCCGAAGTACGGCGTGCATCGCCCGGTTCGCTCGCCCGCGGGTCCGGCGGCGTTCGCGCGCGACTACGAATCGAGCAAGCAGGTGTGGGCCGCGGAAGAAGGCTACCCGGGCGATACCACCTACCGCGAGTTCTATCGCGACGCCGGCTTCGACGTGCACGATCCGCACATCACGAAACTGCGCCACGCCGGCATCGCCACTTTCACCGGCCTGAAATATCACCGCATCACCGGCAAGACCGCCTGGAAAGAACCGTATCACCCCGGCTGGGCGCGCGAGCGCGCGTCGGAACACGCGGGGCACTTCATGTTCAACCGCCAGAAGCAGATCGGCTGGCTGGCGTCGTTCTTCGATCGTCCGCCGATCATTCTCGCGCCGTACGACGCCGAGCTTTTTGGCCACTGGTGGTTCGAGGGTCCGCAATGGATCGATTTTCTGCTGCGCAAGATCGCTTACGATCAGAACGATATAAAAACAATCACGCCGTCGGAATATCTCGACCGCTTCGGCGATCTGCAACCAGTCGCGCCGCCCGAGTGCAGCTGGGGCGCGGGCGGATTTCACGAAGTGTGGTTGAACGGTTCCAACGACTGGATTTATCCGCACCTGCATGCCGCCGCCGAGCGCATGAGCGCGCTGGTACAGCGTTTTCCCGACGCGGATGGGTTACGGCGCTGGGCGCTGGATCAAACCGCGCGCGAGCTGCTGCTGGCGCAATCGAGCGACTGGCCATTCATCATGAAAACCGGAACCAGCGTGGAATACGCCGTGCGGCGCTTCAAGACCCACATCCACCGCTTCAGCCGCATTGCCGGCATGGTTGAATCCGGCCATTACGACGAAAATTACCTGAGAGAAGTGGCGGCACGGGACAGCCTGTTTCCGGACATGGACTACCGCATCTTTCAGACGCGCCCCTGGTGATCAGCGAAGTTCCTCAAAGCACCGGCTCCAGTACGTAACCGCGCTCGCGAAACAGGCGCACACAGGCATCCACGGCAGCCGAATCATATTTGACGCCGCGATTCTTGACGACCTCCTCGAGCGCCGCGTCGATGCCCATGCTCGCACGATAGGGACGGTGTGCCGCCATGGCCTCCACCACGTCGGCCACCGCCAGAATCCGCGCCTCGAGAATAATCTGGTCGCCCTTCAGTCCCTGTGGATATCCGCTGCCGTCGAGACGCTCATGGTGCTGCAACGCCACTTGCGCGACCGGCCAGGGGAAGTCGATGTCCTTCAACACTTCGTAGCCCTGTTCCGGATGCGACTTGATGAGCTCGAACTCGGCCTTGGTCAACTTCGTGGGCTTGGCCAGGATCTCGGCCGGCACGACGATCTTGCCGATGTCGTGCACGTAACCCGCGATCTGCAAACCCTTCACCACTTGGGCGTCGAGGCCCATCTCGGCGGCGATGGCGCCGGACAGATCGCCCACGCGCTGCTCATGACCGTAGGTATAGGGATCGCGCAACTCGCTCATCACTGACACGGCCTTGATAGTGCTGAGCATGCCTTTCTCCAGTTGCCGGATGTAGTCCTGGATCTTTGCCTCGGCGCGCTTTTTATCGCTGATGTCCTGCACCACGCCGATCACCGCCGGTTTTCCCGCATGCGTGGCGCGGTTCATATGGGAACCCACGTCAATCGTCGACCCGTCGGGGCGCCGGCAAAGATAGGACATCAGCTGGCTTTCCGCCTCGCCGCTCAGGCACAGCGCGAGGTTCGCGCGGAAGACCGGACGGTCGTTCTCAACGATCGTCTCGACGGCGTCGTGACCAATGAGATCGGTCGGTGGATATCCCAGGATCTCGGACAAGCGCGGATTCACGTAGACATAGCGGCCATCGACGATGATGAAGATGCCGGCGATCGACTGTTCCACCAGTCCCTGGAACTGCTCGGCGGCCGCCGCCAGCTTTTCCTGGTTGCGCTTGCGCTCCCATCCTTCCATAGCCAGCGACACCAGGTTCGCCACGGCGACCGCAAATGTCTTTTCGTCCGCCATCCATTGGCGTAGCGGCCCGACGTGCTCGTGACACAGGACACCATCCACCACACCACCCAATTGGATGTGCGTATCCATCATGGAAGTAATGCCCAACGGGCCAAGGTAGTTCTCCGAGAACTCGCCGGTGCGTGGGTCACGATGGGCGTCGTCCGCCACAATGACGTCCTTTTCCAAAAGCGCGCGGAAGTAGGCTGGATAATCGGCGGCGGACAATTCCACGCCCGCGGAGTGCCGATCCGCCTCCAGTTCATAGAGGTCCACACACTGAATGGCGGTGCGTTCGCGGTTGTAACGCCAGATGCTGACCCGCGCGACGCCCAGCGTTTTGGCGGCTACTTCCGTAATCCGTCGAAACGCCGTTACCAAGTCATCGCTGTTCAGCGCATGGCTCGCCGAAAGCGCTATCAGAGCATTCCGCTGTCGCAGATAACGATCTTCGTCCGCATGCCGCAAATCCTCTGCCTGTTTGCGTTCCGAGATATCGCGGACAATTAACTGATAATAATTTTGTCCTTCAACCTCGACGCGCGCGACGCTGACCTCAATAGGCACTTCGCTGCCGTCCCGATGACTTAATGTCGTTTCGTAGCGAGCATGGCCTTCGTTCTGGAAGCGGGCGTAGTCTTGTGCCGCCGTTTCGCGCGCCGAAACGCTCCGGAACCGGCTTAACGGCTGACCGATCATCTCGGCGGGCTGGTAACCGATCAAGGCGAACGCTCGATCGTTTATTTCCACGATGTGCAGATTTTCATCCACGAGCACGATCATGTCATTGGCATTGCGTGACAGGTACTCAAAATGTTTGGCGAGCGCCTGCTTCTCGGTTTCCTGCATGCGCTGGCGCAGCGCGAAATTGCGCACTTGTTGGCGCCAGCTGAATCCAACCACCAAGCCGGCGAGCGTGATCGCCACGAGCGTGATCGTGGCGGAAACCAGTTGCACGTTACGCGTGGGCGCGAGAACCTCGTCGCGATCAACCTTTGCCACGAAATACCAAGGTGTGTCGCGGATCGGCCTTATTACCGAGAGTACCGGCATGCCGCGGTAGTCGACGCCTTCGAACGCGCCGGTCATGCCACGCACCGCCTGGACGGCAGGGGCATGCAGCGCCGTGAGCGGCATGCGCAGTGTGAGCGCGCTCACCGGGCGATGTCGCAACTCGTTCAGAAACAGCACCGTGTCGCCTTCGCGGCGCACGAGCAGCGTCTCACCGCTCCGGGACGACAAGGGCCAGTACTGAATCAGGTTATACAGGTAGTGTGCCGGGTCGACGCGCAGCACCATAACGCCGGCGATGGATGGCCGATCCCCGTCATCGAAGACCAATGGCGTGATAAAATCGAGAAAGACCTTGTCGGACCGGGCGTCACTCCGATAGAGATCGGAGAACTGCGACACGCGTGTCTTCGCTGTCTCGCGCACGAGCCGCTCGAGGTTCGGGTTGCTGCCATGTTCCGTTCCAATCTCCAACCGCAGCCGGCCGCGCACGTCGTATAACAGGATTGACTCGTAATCAATGTTGGTCTGTGTCGCCTTCATGCGCGGTACGATCCGCTCGCGATGGGTGTGATCGCCAAGGTCGAGCCAGCGGTGAACACGATCGCCGAGCTGATGATCGATGGAGAACTCATTGGCATCGCTCCAGCGCTCCTCCAGCCATTTTTCGATCTCCCCTACCTTCAGATCGGACACGGCGGTGAGAGCGCCGATCTCGCTCTCGCGGATAAACCGGGTGATCTGCGAGGTCACAAAGTAGCTTGTGATCAGAATCGCGGCGGATAAACCGATGAACGCCCCGAGGACAAATCGCGGGTTCACACGACGGTTAATGCGGCTGCCCGCGACATCGGATACGGCGCTGGGCCCGGCGACGTCTCCCGCGCGCAACAGCAGATACAGGAACAATCCGGTCACCGCGACGAAACCCATGCCCTTCAGCTGACTGAATATCGTCTGATACGCCGGGTCCGACACGAAGGCAAACAACGCCCAGTCGGAGGCGATTATCCACAGCACCGCGAATAAGACATAGCCAAGGGCAATGCGCAGCGGCGACCGAATCGCCTTTTGCGATGTGTGCGCGTCAGTACGCATGACAACTTCCCGGTCCATAGATGAACGTCACCCCCTGGGGTGGTTTCTGTCGTCAGACGGGCGGAAGTGCAAGGACGCTGGCCCGAACTGGGCAGTCGAATGATTAGACTAAGAATAGTTCACAATATTGACAAGTATGCTGTTGCAGCCGTTTTGACCAAGGTCATAACGGGGCTGGAATAGTCAGGACTAGCCTGGAGAAAATGCCCGTGGCGGTTATCTCTGACCAATGCAGGCGGTTAACCGCCGCCCATGACAGAACCACGCCGGGTTAATCCATACGAAAACAGCGGTAATGGCGCATATGGCAGGCAGTGCTTGTCGACCGGTGCGGCGCTCAGCACCCGCCTGCACCGCCCCAACCACCTCGCGGCGATGCCGGTTCGGTGAGTTTATCCTGAGATTTTAACCGGATACCTTACCCGCACCTGACCGCATCTCGACCTTGAAATCGGGCGGCTGCCGCAGAGTCTGATAGACCACGCAATAGCGCTCGGTGAGGCGCAACAGGGTGGCGAGCTGCTCTTGATTCGCGTCCGTGTCCACATCAAAACGCAGACGGATGTTCTCGAACCCAACGCGCGCGTCCTTCGCGACGGCGAGCGTTCCGCGAAAATCGAGATCGCCCTCGGCCGTCACCGTGGCATCGCGAACCGGAATACCCAAGGCCGTGGCCACGGCGGACAGCGTCACGCCAGCGCACGCCACCAGCGACTCGAGCAGCATGTCGCCCGAACACGCTGCCATGCCGCTCCCGCCCGTGGCCGGATGCAGTCCCGCCTCGACCATCGCCTTGCCAGTATCGACCTTGCAGGTCACGCCTTCCCCGAGCCGGCCGCTCGCACGCAGCGTGACACGAGCCGTCGCCGGATCGGAGCGGTATTTTTCCTTGAGCGGATTCTGCAACGCCTTGAATTCTTCGGATTTCACGCAACCTCCTGTCAGGACCACTTGACCACGAAGTAAATAATTACCGCGGCGACCGCGCCCCAGAATAGCAGCGTCGCCAACGAACCACTCTGGCTTCGCCGTCTGGCGAACATCGCAGGGTTCCTGGCCTCCAGATCGACGGTCAGCTTTTCCACGGCGTCCTTTGAATCCTTGAGGTCCTTGCCAGTGGCGGTGCGATAAAGTTTTATCGCCTCGATTTTGTTTCCCGAATAGATGGCATTGCTGATGGTCGTCAGTTGTTCCGGAGTCAGTTCATCCGCCATGGTTCGCCGCCTTTGCGTTTCAGGATTACATCAACCGGGTCGCCGCCAGTATGGCTCCGGTCAATCCTGCTTCCGGCTGGGTCACCACCCGCACCGGAATGGCGGCGACATACGGCTTCATCCTGCCCTTGTTCAGGAACGCCTGCATGAACCGGCCATCGGTCAACCTGGAGATGATTTTCGGCGCGATGCCACCGGCGATATAAACGCCGCCAGTCGCGCCGGCGGTGAGCGCGAGGTTGCCCGCCTGGGCACCGTAGATGTCGACGAACAAATCCAGCGCCTGGTCAGCGAGCGGATCGTTCCGTTCCAGCGCTGCCTGCGTGATAGCCGCGGCCGGATCGTCAGCCTGCATGGCCTTGGCGACCGCCGGGGATTCCGGTGTTCCCCCGCGCGCTTTCAGAAAATCATAAAGCTGCACCAGACCGTGACCGGACAGAACCAGTTCCCAGGAAGTCCGGCCGGCGGTTTTCAGAAGATAACGCGTCAGTTCGATTTGCCGTTCATCCACGGGGGCGAAATTGGCATGCCCGCCTTCGGTGGCGACCGGTTCGTAATGCTCCCGGTTCCAGATGAGTATGCCCTGCCCCAGACCGGTGCCGGCGCCGATCACGGCGCGCGGGCCGTGTTCCACCGGCTCACCCGGCTGCAACACCACCATATCTTTCGCGCCGAGCGCTTCGATGCCGTAGCCGACGGCCTGAAAATCGTTGATGAGGCGTACCCGGGGGAATTCGAACTCGCGCTTCAGGTCCTGGCTGTGGATCGACCACGGCAAGTTGGTGACCTTGACACTCTGACCGGCGGCGGTTTCCTTGATCGGCCCCGCGACACCGAGACATACGGCCTCGATGGTTTGCTTCCGTTCCGGCTTCAGGAATTCACGGAGAATGGACGACAAGCCGTCATGCAACCCGCTGTCGAAGCGCTGCTCGCGGACGGCGCGATACGCGCCCACCTCGCCGTCCGCGATTTGCAACAGTGTCTTGGTCCCGCCGATGTCGCCCGCCAGCACGCGCATTGCCATTCATCCTTGGTGTCGCGAACAGGACATCACATTGTGGGGATGATGGCAAGATTGTTATACTGGCGAACATCAAGCCGGGGTGGCGGAACTGGTAGACGCGCCAGACTCAAAATCTGGTGGTGGCGACACCGTGTCGGTTCGATTCCGACCCTCGGTACCAATAAATCAAGGGGCTACAGCGATGTGGCCCTTTTTGATTTTTGGTTCCGTTTTCTCCCTGCACCAAATTTGTACCACAGTTCTCCACGGCGCGAAGCGTGGGCAGAAAAGGAGATGGAAGTTGGACTCGCGGGGTTAGCGTTATGCGGCAAGTGCCTGAAGGCCCTTAGTCTCAACCAGGCTCAGCAATTTCAGGGAAGGCCCATTAGGCCTCTTCTCGCCACGCTCCCACTTCTGGACTGTCGAAACGCTCGTGTTGAGGTAGGCGGCAAAGACAGCCTGGCTCGCTTTGTTCCGTTCGCGGATGCGCCTGATTTGCGTGGCCGTGTACTCCTTTACACGCGGCAGGCACAGTACATCGAACTCGCGCATAGTCTTGGTCTCCATCAGGCCCGCCTTGTGCAGTCCGCGCGCGGTTTCATGCACAGCATTCAGAATCGTCTTACGTTTCGCCATTGTCTGTCACCTCACTCAATTCACCATTCTCGACGGCCCTTGCCAATTCTTGCGTACTGTAACCCAGCAACTGCCCGGCCAATAATCGCAACGCCCTCAGTTCTTCGTCCCGGATATTGGCTCGCTCGTTCTTTGGATAACCGTAGATGAAGAATGCTGCCGCCCCGCGTCTGAATGCAATAAGGGTGCGCGCACCGCCACGTTTGCCACGTCCGGGAAGCGCCACTCGCTTTTTGTAGATGCAACCTCCAAGCGCATCGGCCAACCCCCGTTCAAGCTCCGCAACCGCAGAACACAACACCAAATCAGTGAGTCCTTCCCTGACGGCCCAGCAACGGAACCATTTGGTTTTATAGATATTCATCCAATGGCCGGTATTACTATAGCACTAAGTGCTATAGTGTAAAAGGGAACGACGAGCCTGCTCTTCACTCCCATATCTGGTGCTTTAATATTTATGAATCCAAGCCCCGATTCATCGCGCTAGGCTAGGTTTCGAGTTTTTTATTCATTTCGTCTACGGGTATTGTCTATTAGGCGACATAGGGCAAATCAAGACCGCCCTTTTTCGCAAATCGGATAGAGGGGCCTGACTATACCGTGAAACAGGCGGCGATCAGCCCTCGATATACAAGGTAGGTAGCGGGGAGGGACTGCGGACGCGGCGGCGTCTCCGGCAGGGCAATTGATGACTCCGAGCGCCTCCGACCAACCCGGAAAAACTAGTGAAACGTTATAAGAGGTTCACCGGGTGGCGAAAACGAATACCGCTATCATGGAAATAATCACGATCGGAGCGACGATCGCAAAGAACACGACGGCTTCAATAAGCTTGTCGGTCGGGGGTAAGTGAAGTGCACGCATGATGATCCTCCTGATCTCAGGGTCCGTTCACAGACGCTGTGCGAGTTGCCATCGTCACTGTCTGGTGAGAACTAAATGCATGACGATTCAGTTACACCCGTCTGCGTAGCGGATCCACCCTTAATTATGGGTAATCGATGCATGCCAGACGTATTAATCATAAACAGAGTCTTGGTTCGGCGAGTAATTAAAAAAATTAATTTAAGCATTCTCTTATGAACTGCTCGCCAATGAGCAGTGATAGTAACGGGAATCTCCTATCCTGCGATGTCAGCCTGCGGTACGGCTGCCATTGTCTGCTCTGAAGAATAATAGTTGACAGATTTACTTAGCTCATGCGGCAACAGCGTGAACAAAAATAATTTGGGTTGGAAGTGGACGCGCTCGCCAAGTAATTTCTTTCCTGGGGTTGATCCATATCATTTGCCCATAAAGGCTTGAGACTTACAATCTTTCAGCATAAAGATGCTGATGCATCATTTTATCTTAGCGGCGGTCTGGGTAAGGGAGGTTAAGTGTCATGCTGAAGATAGGTTTACTGATCGCCGCACCGTCGATCCTTACGTACCTGGCATCGACGTATTTCCAATCCATGGAAAGTTTCTTTTATATTTTTGTGCTGTCGTCAGCCGCACTCTTGGTGGCGATTCTGTCGCATATCGGCGCGAAGTCCAAATCCTAGGAATTTTTGGTATCCGCAATACCGTCTGATTGTTGAGGGCGGAGTTGCTTGGGCTGGTTTGAAAATCGGGCCTAGTCCCTATTAATGCTCACCCCGATTGTGTTCTGCTATTTCTTTCCTGTCATGCTGGCTTGCGCCGCCTTGCGGAAGCGCTCGATGCTGCCCAGGTGATCCTGGTACTCATCTCTCCCCTTCGCTATCTCGGCATCGTAGGCGGCCAGGAAGGCCTTGTTGGCTCGGGCAGCACTGTCTTTATTCCCGTTGCGCTCGGCGATCTGATGCTCCAGCATGAAACCCAATAGATGGTTTGGGACCGACTGCCGCAGCTTATCGAGTTGCACACGGGCGCTCTTGATATCGCCCGCCGCCATATGTATCAAAGCCACGTGATAACGGGCGTCGTTGTCTAACGTTCCCACACGGTCATAGGCCTGAAGCGCCATCGGCGCGAACTTTAACGCTTCCTCGGTATTCCCGCTCTCGTTGGCGATCATGACGCGGTTGAACAACCGATCCGCCGCCTCCCGTGGCGACATGCTGGCCAGGTCAACCGGCTGGCCTGGCGCGGGAATCGTAGACGTCATAGGCGGTGACATCGGCGCCGGTGCCTCGGCACCTTTGCTCCGAGAAAACCACGACACCAATGCAACGGCCAAGGCGACCGTCGCGATGACCATGGCGACCCACGGCGCGATCGTTTGTGCGTTCCATTGTTTGGGCGCTACCTGGGCCGTGAAGGACTCGCCGCACTCGTGGCACACGCGCGACCCGGGTTTGACCTCGGTGTCGCAGGACGGGCAGACCGACACGACGGGCGCTCCGCAGTGACTGCAGAAATTGCCTGCGGCGGGCTTGCCGCAGCTGGGACATTGAACGGACTTGGCATTCATAGTCGCACCTTACCACGGGACGGAGAGAAGTGGCGAGGCGCGCTGGGGCGGAGTTGGTTGGGCTTATTATTAGAAAACCGACTGAGTCGAATCCACAGGGGGAGTGATTAATTTCTATTTCAAGCGACCTTGAAGTCGAGATGTTTCAAATCCGCCAACGGCACCCGCTCTTTCACACGCAGAATTTCCACACCCACTACCTGTTTGTTGTCGTTATAGTCGAGAACAATCCCCGGCTGGACTTCCTCGGATTCAATGATCTTTGATTCATCGAGACGCAGGTAGAGCGCGTCAGATTTTTCGTCATAGTGCATTTTCATAACTTGCCTCTCATAGACCGGTCAAAATAAGCCGTTACTACCCGCCATGGTTCAGTGCTCTTATTGTAGACACTCGCAGTATACGGTCATCACGCTCGGGTATACGTCCAAGTGCATGGCGCAAATCAGGATCAATCCTGTCTGGTTCGATCCGTTCCGGCCTCATCAATACGTGCTCAACCCAAGCCAGGGATATTTGCCGTTCGGCCATCACGGTAACCGCATGAGCGGTCAGCTCGAAATGAATTTTTTCTGGCATTTTTTGTTACCGTTGCTTACAAAATAGACTGTTTCCACGGTCTGGGCCGAGCGGGCCGTTGATTCCGCGCCAGCTGTTCCATCCAGCCGTGAACATCCTCGGCTCGATATACCGCGGCGCCCTTCTCGACTGCGGCATCTGCGGCAAGCGCCTCGCGTATGAATTCCCGCCACCGTTCTTCTGTTGTGCGTTTCAATGCTGGATCACAGCTTTTAGCATGTTGTCTTCTGCTTCTGTGTGATTTGAGTTGAATTATATCGGTATGCGTGCGGCAGTCAGCCCTCGATATAAAGGTTGGATATGAAACAGAACAGCAGAAATGCGTGAAGCCTTACAGCCCTGAAACTACATGTCGTTCGTGCGGTCCTTCTACACCGCTTACCGCACTATGCCTTCTTCACGAACTCGGATTTCAGCTTCATCGGCCCAATCCCGTCGATCTTGCAATCGATATTGTGATCGCCCTCGACCAGCCGGATATTTTTGACCTTGGTGCCGACCTTGACCACCGATGAGGAACCTTTGACCTTGAGATCCTTGATGACGGTGACGCTATCGCCGTCCTGCAGCACGCTGCCGTGGGCATCCTTGACCACGAGCGCCTCGTCGCTGGTTTCGGTTACCGCTTCTTTTGACCATTCGTGCGCGCATTCCGGGCAAACGAACATATTTCGATCTTCATAGGTGTATCCAGAGCCACACTTCGGACATTTGGGCAGGTTGCTCATGGTGATATTCCGTTGCTGGTTAACACAAACGTGGCGGTATGGTGAGAAATACGGCTGAAGTCGTGCTCAGCTCCTGACAGTTCGCCATATTAACAAAAACAGTCCTTTGACCCGAATGGAACTTAACTTAAGAAAAAATTTCTGTTTATGCCGTCATTCCCGCGGAGGCGGGAATCCAGGCTTTGAAAAAGCATCGGCCGATAGGCCGATTCTGGTTTCTTTGACCCGGTTTATTACTGCCGAATCCCGCTCCACGCCGGTTTAGCGCGTATAGTGACACTGTGGCCTACGGGCCAGCTCGCGCTAAATCGAGGAACCGTACTTATGGAAGGCATCAGCGATATCAGAATTACGGGCATCGACGAAAGGCGTCCGCCGCGAATCCGCAAGGAACCGTACATCGACCTCTGCTTCCGGCTCGCGCACAAGGCGCCGGTTGACTGGTGTCACGATTTCATCGATCACCAGTCCAAATCGGCTTTCCCGTCAAAGATCGATATCAAGGAATGCCTGTACATCGAAACCTGGGTCCGAACACAGGACGAGATCGTCGGGCACCTACAGAACCTCAAGCAAGCCGTAGCGCAGTGCAACGTGCGCTACATTGAAAAGATCGAGGCACGCGAGCGCGACCGGGACGGCAACATTGATGCGCTGGCCAAGGAAGCCGGCCCCCAGGGGCAACTGAACCGCCTCATCGCCGCGCTGGACTTCAGCGACTAACGCCGCACCCGGCTGGTATCCCGGCCAGTCGCCGCGCCTGCCGCGATGGCGGACCGGCGGCACAGATTCACGCCCCATTCCCGCTACTTAATCTTTAATCACGCCGGCGTCTTTTACGCGCGTCCAAAATTATTCTTATTCATTGTCTTGTCTCTCGTAGAAAACCGGTCCTGGCCGCTTTAATTCGAATTGGCGATATCGCAGCAGGTGGTCGATCAAACCGCGTTACTGAAATCTGAGACATCACGCGCTTTGTATTTGCCTTATGTCAGATATACCTCGCTATTGAACCCATAGCGCGTATAGTGCCTATTCCTGACTGATTTAGTCAGTTATTAGACGTACACTCCCCCCCGGATTGGCGGGAGTGGGATATACCCACGGAGGGTTAATCATGAAATACACCAATATCATTAGCACCACCGACCCGATCAACGGCTTCAACATCACCAGTCTGAAAGACCGGCCCCATCTGGTCGAGGGCGACGACGCCAACAACCTGACGATTTACTTCGAAACCAAATCCTCGCTGCAGGCCTATCTCGACATGCCTGTTGAGCACCCGGAGCAGGATTTATCGAAAACGCAGAGCAACTCTACAGGCGACTATTCCAGTTGAGGTTTTATTGGGCCTGAGCAGGCATTGGGCCCTGCTGAAACGGCGAACATAACCAGGAAGGCGGGAGCGTGAGATGCCACAACGCGCTCCACGCCCCTGAAGTTTGGCGCTGCTATTACTCGTCCGAAGCTTCGTACATTTACTTTAGCCCCGTTCGCCCTGAGCCTGTCGAAGGGGGCGAACGACCAACGCCCCACTTCACACGCCGCACAAGGACATATACATGAAACAATTTACCGCCGATCCACAGGAAACCGAGACTTCAGGCAATGACTCCAGCGACCGTTTGGCAGAGCTGGCCGACCAGTGCTGGGATCGCGAAAAATCCCTGGCGCTGGCAGTAAACGAAGGCATGGATTTCAACGATAAACATTGGGAAGTGATTGTGTTCCTCCGCAATTATTATCAGGAGCATGGCCTGCCGCTCACGGCGCGGACAACCGCCAGGGCACTCAATAAAAACTTTTCCGGCCAGGGTGGCAACAAGTACCTGCGCCGGCTTTTCAACGACGGCCCGGTTACGCAAGGCAGCCGGCTCGCCAATCTGCCCACCCCTGCATCCGCCACCGACCGTTCGTTCGGCACTAATTACTGAGCCAGCCGGGTTTTGAAATGATGTCACCCCCGCGAAAGCGAGGGCCCAGGGTTTGAATATCAAAAGTCGCCCTTTGGGCGGCTTTCTCTCTATAGCTCGTCACCCCCGCGAAGGCGGGGGTCTAGGCTTTACACATCATCCCCGCACCAGCGGGGATTCCTTATTTCGGTTCACTTTATTCGCGAAGGCAGCGTGATCGTTCTCCCGTCGACGACAAAGCGCCCCTTGCCGAGGTGATGCAGGGTGCGCGGGCGTTGGCGCGCCGGGTCGATCCAGGCCTTGAGCACTTCGAGCACGAAGAAATTGTACCGCGTCGCCATGCGGGCGTCGGTCACGCGGCATTCGAGGCTGGCGTAACACTCGTCGATCAGCGGCGGCTCGACCTGCCGTGCCGGCCGCGGCGTGAGACCAAAGGCGGTGAACTTGTCGAGGCGCCGGCCTGAACGGTTGCCCACGCCCACCACCTTCGCGGCCAGTTCCACGGTGGGAATGTTGATGACGCACTGTTTCGTGGCCTTCAGCGCCGCGAAGCTGTAATTGCGGTCGCTCATCACCATGCCGACCAATGGCGGCTCGAAGTCCATCATCGTGAGCCACGACAACGTCATGATGTTCGCGCGGCCCTTCTGCGCCGTGGTCACCAGCACCACCGGACCGGGCTCCAGCAGGCCGTAGACTTTAGACAAGGGAAAGGACTTTTTCATGGTCTTGTCTGTCGTGGAAGATCTAGCCAGGCCTCATTAATTCACAGGGTCAATAGCCGGAAGCATCCGGGGGCGAAGGCGAAGTTGGTAGGGCTGGTTTAATAAACCGAGCCCGGTCTCTTAAATTTGCTAGGCCGCCAGCTTCACATGCCCGATGCGCTTGGCGGCAGGCTTCACCTTTATTTCGATGTCGTAGCCGAGCCGGTTCAGGCAGTCCATGAGCTTGCGTTCGGAGACATTGGTGAAGTTACCGCGAAACAAGCCGGACACCTTGGATTGCGACAATCCCATGCGCCGACCCGCTTCTTCCTGCGACAGACCAAGGCGACGCACGGCCTTCACGATCTGAATAACCAGGCCGGATTTGATTTTCAGCTTTTCCGCGTCTCGCAAGCCAAGATCGGCGAAGACGTTGGTGTTGCCTCGGGTTGCCACAATCCTCTTTTTCATCGCTGGCACTTCTTCCGGATGTCCTTTACGCGCAGCAGGCATAGAGCGCGGTTTTGTGTACGACTTCCAGAATCATCTTATGCTTTGCCATCCTTATGCCGCCTTGCGCTGATCGATGCTCAGTTTAAGTCCCATGGCTCGTAGCAGGGCCATCACCGTGTCGATCTTCGGATTGCCGCGGCGTGAAAGCGTGCGATAGAGGCTTTCGCGGCTCACACCCGCAGTCTTCGCCAGCGTGCCAATCCCACCCCTGGCCTGCGCCACATTGCGCAGCGCTTCCAGCAGCACTGCCGGTTCACCATCTTCAAGTGCAGCATTGAGATACGCGACGATGTCCTTGCGTGTCTTGAGATGGTCCGCGGTCTTGAAAGGAACGCTTTTCATGCCTGCCTCCTGTATTCCCGCCAATACGACTTGGCTAGTTCGATGTCCCGGTCTTGCGTGGATTTATCGCCGCCGCAAAGCAGGACCACTACTGTTTTGCCATCGTGCGCAAAAAAGACGCGATAGCCCTTGCCCACGAATATCCGCAACTCGCACACCCCCTCTCCCACCGGCTTCCAGTCACCGGGCAGGCCGAGCGCCAAGCGATCGAGCTGAACGAGAATCCGTGCCTTGGCGCGCGGATCCCGCAGCTTCGCAAGCCAGCGATCAAACGGGATGATGCCGTCGGGTCGACGGTATTTGCGGATTTCAGGCACGGAAGATTGTAGCCCACAGGCTACATACGGTCAAATACGACATATTACGCGTTTGTCTCGGTGCATGGGCAATATGCGGCAAATCGTGGCCGCCCTTTTCTTCACACGCTTGGCCTTGGGTCTGACTATACCGCGAAATAGGCGGCGGTCAGCCCTCGATGTAAAGGTTGGGCAGGAGACAAGACGGCGGAAAGACGTGAATCCTTGCAGCCCTGAAACTATATGACGTTTGCACGTCCCTTCTGCGCCGTGGTCACCGGCACCATCAGACCGAGCTCCAGCAGGCCGTAGACTTTGTACAAGGGAAAGGACTTTTAACGCTATACGCCGTCTGACGGGCCTTGCCAATTGTAATGCCACGCATTACACTTGATTCGTGATCGTTCGCTTCCGGCACAAGGGCCTGCAACGCTTTTTCGAGACCGGAGATCATCGGGGCATTGACCCCAAGCACGCGGCGCGTATCCGCCGTCTGCTCGACCGGCTGGATGCTGTTTCCGGCCCTCAAGACATGAACCTGCCGGGTTTTGGATTTCACCCGCTCAAGGGCGACCGGAAAGGCGCTTATGCCATCGACGTGTCGGGAAACTGGCGCATCACCTTCCGGTATGGACCGGATGGAGCCTACGACGTGAACCTGGAGGATTATCACTGATGAAGACACTGCGCGATCCTAAGCGTCGCCCGACGCACCCCGGAGAGATTCTGCGGCAAGACGTGCTGCCCGCGCTGGACATCACGCAGGGCGAGTTCGCCAGACGTCTGGGCGTGTCGCGGCTCACTGTCTCGGAGCTGCTGCGCGAGAAGCGCGCGGTCTCGCCCGACATGGCACTGCGCTTGGCGCGCCTCCTGAACACCACGCCGGAGTCCTGGCTCAACATGCAGCAGGCCGTGGACTTGTGGGAACTGGGGCGGGCGCGCACCGGTCGCTACGCGCGCATCAAACCGGTGAAGAAAGCGGCCTAAGAAAGCGGTGTCCGGGTCGAATGGCGCTTACTTAAAGACAAAATGTAGGGCGGGTTAGCGTAGGTTGCGTAACCCGCCAACCGTTGCGCAGCAACCCATAACCTTCTTTACGCATTACCCCATGGCGCATCCGGCGGGTTACGGCACAAAAGACGTGCCTAACCCGCCCTACATCGGGTATGAATTTACTTAAAGTACGTGCCATTGTGCTCTGACCCCAGTTTTTGGTTTCGGCTTCGTTCATGAGTTTTTCAAAACATACCGACCGGTCTTATTTCCACCGACCTTCTCGACCACGCCCGCATCAAGCAGCGGACGCAATAAATCCATCGCACCCTGCCGAGATACACCCAACGCCTCCCATATTTCAGCAGGAGCCATGCCCCTGTGATCGCGGAGCAGGTGGAGAAGCTGTTCCTGACGCGGACGTAAAACCAGTTTTTCCGTGGACTTTACCTGGAAGGTTTGTATCCGCAGCCATGCCCGATCCAAGGTTTGCCGGAGTCCCGCCGCACAGTATTCCAACCATGCCGTCATATCTTCTCCGGCCTGCCGCACGCCATTCAACGCGGCATAATATTTTGGCCGATCTTCCCAGTAATACTCATCCACCGAAAAAATGTGATGCGTGTCAAAGCCGCGCCGGTAGAGTTCCCACAAAGCAAGAGCTCGGCCGGTGCGGCCATTGCCGTCGGCAAAAGGATGGATCGCCTCGAACCGGTAATGCAGAATGGCCGAACTGATAACCGGCGAGAGTTTTTTTGCCGCCGTGTTCCACCACGCCAACAACTCGAACATCAGTCCCGAAACCGCATCCGGCGGAGGAGGAAGATACCGCCCGACCCGAACAGCGATCATCCGGTATTTCCCGGCCTTACCCTGATCCATCACCTCCCCGGCCAGAATTCGGTGCAGCTCCAGAATATCCGCATGACGAATAGTTTTCTTGGCCGTATTTTTTTCCACGTAGCGCAATCCGGCAAAATAATTGAGGACTTCGCGCTTGGGCCGCGCACCGGACGCGGAGAGTTCGCGCCCTTCCTCCAAGGCGCGCACCTGTTCGAGGGTCAGCGGGTTTCCCTCAATGGCCGTCGAGGCATGTCCGTTACGCGTACGGGTATCCTTCTGCAAAGCCGGCACCCAGGCAAGATCGACCACCGCGCTTTGAATGCGCTCGCGCAGCGCCGCCACCTGCTCAACTTCAGCAAGCAGGGTTGGAGTGATGGTGAATTGCGGAACATAGGTCATGGGAAAAGGCTAATTGAGTGTCAAGTATAAGTCAAGTTATGAGTCAAGCCGCCTCACAACTCCCCCCGCGAAAGCCTATACAGCAGCGATTTTTTTCAATGCGTCGTGGGGGCGGCCTTGCGCCTTGGAATGATGAAGATCGATCGCCTTATACAGCCTCCAGACATTCGTCCCGTGGCCCTTCCCGCCGCTGTTCCCGGTTCCGTCCGAACACAAGATGATGTTTTTTGGCATCGGATGCTCTCCCTATCCGGTTTATGACTTCAGTTGAGGCTGCTCAATCTTTAATCTCTCCGTCCCGAATGGCACTTACTTAAGCGGTTTCATAATAGATGTAGGGCGGGTTAGGCACGTTGTTTGTGCCGTAACCCGCCGGATGTGCCATCGGGCATTGCGTAAAGAATGTCATGTGTTGCTGCGCAACGCCTGGCGGGTTACGCCAATTACGCTAACCCGCCCTACATTTGGGCTTAAGTAAGTGCCATTCCCCTCCGTCCCCTTTTTACACGGCGGGATGCCTTCGCCGGCTGAATTAATCAGGGGCGCTAGTTCTTTGGCGTTTTGTTTTGTCTTTGGGCGATAGCAGAAGAGCTCGCGTGTTGCTATCATTACAACATGTTGAGAAAACCGCTAATTAAAACCAATCGCTACTTAAGGATTCCGGAGAAATACCGGAAAGCGCTGATTACTAACGTGTCCAGTTCCACCGCGGTTGAAACGGGCGCGAGCGTTAAATCCGTGGAACGCGCCCTCACTCGGAACGGAAAAACTGGACAATTCAAGAAATAGACAGGGTACGCTCGATAATCTCTAAAAAGATTTTCTCCATCGGTTGGTAGTTCTTATCCAGCCCTGCCTGTACCGCCGCAAAGTAGTCCTTCTTTTTCTCCTCGGCAATCAAACTGAAATCGAGCAACGGCATTCCTGCCTGCAATGCCATCAGGGTCGAGAGAACGCGGGCCACTCTGCCGTTCCCTTCCCGGAAGGGATGAATCAGGACCAGTTCCGTATGCGCCTCCGCCAACGCTCGGACAATCTCAGCCCTGTCCTTGAAATTGCACGGGGTGTAATGCCGTAGCGCCCCCTGCTCAAACTCCATCATCAAGGCCGGGACTCGCCCAGCCGCCGCAAAAGGAAAATCGTCTTTGCTTACATTTACTCGCCGATACTCGCCAGCCCATTCGTAAATTTCACCAAGCCATATTCTGTGTAACTCGCAGATGTCCGCTGCCGTGAACCGGTGGTTCTCGTCGTACATCCTGACGAAGTGATCCATCGCCCTCTCAAGCGCCCTGGCCTCCGCCTCATCCATATCCGGTTTCGATACAATCCCAAGCCGATTCTTCAGTACCTGCCCGTCGGAGCCGGGCTCGAACTGAGCCTCAGGCAAACCTGTCACGTCATATCGGCCGTCCTTTTTCAACTTATCGCCTCGCGCAAACAGATATAACAAAACTGCGTCGGAATTTTATCTGACATATTCAGTTGCCATTTTTCTATTGCAAACTATAGAGGCAACAGATAGAAAGATACAATGAAAATAATACAGAGTATTGAAAGCCGCCATGACTGAGATCACGATCAAACTTGAAGGCCCCGATCTTGCTTCGCGCAGGACTGCGGCTATCGAACGACACAAAATTCTTGGTCACACCACAGCCGGTAATAAAGTCGCGGTTGATCTAAGTAACGTGGTGTCGTTGTCCTACTCGTATGCCGATGAACTCATTGGTGTGCTCGCTGCTGTCAAGGGTTGGGAGTGGCTGATAAAGAATGTCCAATTGAAAGGCACTAATGAACATGTCCTTCGCGTTGTCGCGGAAGCCATTAACCGCAGACTTAAAGAAACCGGACAACCGGTGAAACGAAGCGCATAGATTCCCTCTTCTCAAAAACAAAGCCCGCAATAGCGGGCTTTGTTTTTTATCCCCTCTTCAGCTCAGAGAAGACGGCACAAAAAGTGAAAGGTCGGGCGCGGCGGCTCGAAGCCCATCATCGTGAGCCACGACAACATCATGATGTTCGCGCAGCCCTTCTGCGCCGTGGTCAACAGCACCACCGGACCGGGCTAGCAGGCCGTAGACTTGGGCAAGGGAAAGGACTTTTTCATTTGACATAGGCGTCGTAGGCCTCGTCGATGCGCGCATCCAGCTCCCGTTCCGAACCGCATTGCGTCCGGTCGACGAGCCCGCCGCGGCACACCATGCCCGCGACCATGCGCACGGTGTGCGCGCCGCGGCTGAACCCGAAAAGAAAAATATCGTCACCGGGCGCCCCGCCCGGCCCGCGTTCGTACTGAACGACGAGAAACTTGTAGAGGTGTTTGACGTTCCGCTTCAGCCCCCAGCCAAAGGCCCCGCCCAGCATTTTGAACAACACGAAGTCGCGGGTGCCGACGCCGTCGTCGTGAATGCTGACCTGCGCCTGGGAATGATGAAGATCGATCGCCTTATACAGCCTCCAGACATTCGTCCCGTAGCCTTTCCCGCCGCTGTTCCCGGTTCCGTCCGAACACAAGATGATATTTTTTGGCATCGGATGCTCTCCCTTTCCGGCTTGGGCATGGCAGCAGCATATTGACCCGTGGCGAACTTATATTGCATGGTCCACGGCGCGGTCGCAATCGCAGAATTGCAATATTTAAACTTCAACCGTCATGTCGGTTTCAGGTTCATCCCTGGATAAGCAAAAACAAAACCCGCCATTGGCGGGTCTTTTTT
>Ga0209515_10000888_pt1 | contig 51939 bp, 45 predicted proteins | sample Subgroupgradi54m_FD_187454 | JGI IMG/M metagenome (GOLD analysis project Ga0209515, IMG submission 187454) | Subsurface groundwater microbial communities from S. Glens Falls, New York, USA - GMW60B uncontaminated upgradient, 5.4 m (SPAdes)... ... | reverse complement strand
CTCCAGGGGGGGGCACAAGCGTTAATAATGTAGCTGGTGCTTCTTTTTGGACCTGGACTTGCAACGGTTCAGGTGGTGGAACAAATGCATCTTGCTCGGAAGCAGTGCCACCACCTCTACCAACAACTGGCACTGTTTGTGTAAGTTCCAATACTAATGATGCTTATTCTGTTAGTGGTCCTGAAAGCTGGAGTTGGAATGCCAGTGGTACTACATGTTTTCCTAACCATTCAACTGGAACTTATTCGGCCAGCTCTTCTGTAGGCGGTTCCGTCTCTCCTTCAAGTGCCACCTTAACTAACGGTGGAACTATTACGTTTACCATAACTGTTGGCGCACCTCCACCACCTCCACCACCTCCACCACCCACTGGTTATTGCTATGATCCCACAGCGACTAATTATGGTCTAACCTTACCTTGCACATATCCAGACCCCACTTCGGTGTGTCAAGATAAAAATGCCACGAATTATCTCCGTCCTTTACCGTGTACATATGCACCTCAAGCAGGCGTTACTTTGAGTTGGAGTCTTACGGGTGATACTCCTTGGACTCGCGGCAATGTAACGGTAGTTCAGGGAACAAGAGTTTACCTGGAACTTATAGGTACCAATATACCATCTAATGCTTGTGTTGCCGACTGGGTTGGATTGGTGCCATATGTATATTACAGTAGCGTTTTTCCCACACAACCATCGACGCTCTACACAGCATATTGTCAAGGAGACAGTGGTGCTTATGTTTATGACTATGTAACAGTAAAGACTGTCCCGCCTTGCGCAGCCAATACCGGCGCTTCCTGCACTTCATCAGCTAACGCCTGCGGTCAGACAAATCCAGGCACTATTCAATGTAATGGCAGTTGCTCGGCTACGACTCCAGCCAATCCGGCCGGTTACGGCAATGCTTGCACTTCAATTGCTAATTCCTGCGGTCAGACAAACGGCGGCACAATCCAATGTAACGGTTCGTGTTCAGCTACGACTCCATCCAATCCACCCGGTTATGGCGTTGCCTGCACCTCATCAGCTAATGCTTGCGGTCAGACACAATCAAACGGAACTATTCAATGTAACGGTTCTTGCTCATCTACTCCACCTGCCAATCCAGTCGGTTACGGCAATGTCTGCACTTCATCTGCTAATTCTTGTGGCCAAACAAATACAGGAACTATACAGTGTAACGGTACATGCTCAGCTACGACTCCAGCCAATCCGGCCGGTTACGGCAGTGCCTGTACTTCATCAGCTAACGCCTGCGGTCAGACAAATCCAGGCACTATTTTGTGTAATGGCAGTTGCTCGGGCATAACTCCTTCTAATAGTTCTTGTCCTGTGCCTACTGTAACCATTAGTGCCAATCCAAACCCCGTTAATTACAACACCGCTTCAACCGTAACTTGGAGTTCAACCAACACTACTTCTACCTGCACAGTCAACGGCGCTTCATATCCCACTCCGGGTTCAGACACAACCGGTCCTCTTGCCAATAACACAACTTATACGATAATTTGTCAGGGATTAAATGGCTCGCAGGTGACTAATTCTGTAACCGTGAGCGTCAATGGGCCGACAGTAACCATCAGTACCAATCCAACCTCTGTTGCCTACGGCGGTTCTTCAACTATTTCTTGGTCATCATCTAACGCCAGCTCTTGTACTAAATCTGGCGACTGGTCAGGTAGTACTCCACCTAATGTTGCAGGGACACAATCAACGGGGGCACTTACCCCGAGTCCTCTTGGCCGGACATATACTTACACGCTTACATGTAGCGGCGCTAATGGATCGTCTAACACCCAAAGTGCTACAGTAACAGTAAGTGCTCCTCCTGCGCCCACCGTCACCATCTCCGCTAATCCAAATCCTGTTGACTACAACACTGCTTCAACCGTAACTTGGAGTTCAACTAATACAACTTCCTGCACGATTAATGGTGTCGGATATCCCACTTCCGGTTCAGACACAACCGGCCCGCTGACCAATAACGCAACTTACACTTTAACTTGTCAGGCATTGGACGGTTCAACTAAAAGTGCTTCCGTAACTGTGAGCGTCAATGGGCCGACAGTAATCATCAGTACCAATCCAACCTCTGTTGCCTACGGCGGTTCTTCAACTATTTCCTGGTCATCATCTAACGCCAGCTCCTGCACTAAATCCGGCGACTGGTCAGGTAGCACCCCTCCTAATGTTGCCGGAACACAATCAACCGGAGTACTCGTTTCTGGTCCTCTTAGCCAATCTAAAACATATACTTATACTCTTACGTGTAATGGCGCTAACGGATCATCTAATTCCCAAAGTGCCACAGTGACAGTAAGTCCGCCTCCCGGACCAACTCTAACAATTAGTGCTGCTCCTAACCCCGTTAACTACAACACTGCTTCAACCGTAACTTGGAGTTCAACTAATACAACTTCCTGCACGATTAATGGTGTCGGATATCCCACTTCCGGTTCAGACACAACCGGCCCGCTGACCAATAACGCAACTTACAACTTCCTCTGCACTGGACCAACCGGTCTTACTGTGTCCAAGAGTATTACGGTTACCGTAAATTCTGTTAGCGTAACCATCAGCACCAGCCCGACTTCTGTAAACTATAATGGTTCCTCAACTATCTCCTGGACTGTTTCAAGTGCCGGATCTTGCGATGCTTCCGGTGATTGGGGAGGACATCCGGATTCTTCTACAGGTACTCACTCGCAATCTACTGGCGCTCTAACTTCAAATAAAACTTATACCATTAAATGTTTTGGTGCTAATGGAACATCATCGGGACCGGTTAGCGCTTCGGTGTCTGTAAATGCTCCTACAGTATCAATCAGTACCAGCCCAACCTCGGTTGTCTATGGAGGTTCATCAACGATTTCATGGTCGTCTTCAAGTGTCGGCTCCTGCACTAAATCCGGCGACTGGTCTGGAAGCACTCCGCCTAATGTTGCAGGCAATCAATCTACGGGAGCCCTCAATCAGGTCAAGACATATACCTATACACTCATGTGTTCTGGTAATGGTTCCGCCACTCAAAGTGCTACGGTAAATGTTTCTGCTCCGCCTCCGACAACTTCAAATGTATCAATAACCGAACCTGATTACTGCGCTTCGGGACCGGCGGTAACTATGTCTTGGGCATACTCTGATCCGGCCGGCAGTCCCCAAAGCGCCTATCAAGTTCAGCTTGATGACTCGGGCTCATTTAACAGTATTAATGTTGATTCGGGTAAGACTATGTCAAGTTCTAACGCTTGGTTTAGCGGTCAAGGCGTCCTTAGTTTCAATACCGTTTATCATGTCCGCGTAAGAACCTGGAGCGGTTATGATGTTGTGTCGCCATGGCAGGACGCGTCAAGTTGTAGCGGTCCCGGTTGTACCGGAGGCGGATCTAATTCTTGGAAGACTCCGCAATATGCTTATCCGCAAGTTGACTTTACTTGGACGGCAAACAGTATTTTAAATAATCCAAGCCCGCCAATGAACAAACCCGTTCAATTTAACGATGCGACGGTGTTTAACGGAAATCCGAATGGGCGACAATGGGGCTGGGTATTTGGCGACGGCGGTTCCTCTTCAACTCAAAACCCAGCGCATACTTATACCGCAGAAGGCACCTACTACATAACTTTGACGGCAACAGATAATGCTAATCAGACTTGTGTCAGAACCAAAGGGCCGATTATTATCCAAAAACCGATACCTAAGTGGAGAGAAATAGCTCCGAGGTAGAATCAACCCCGCTCTTCTAGAAGGGCGGGGTTTTTTGTAAACAAGGTCGGACCTTCTCCAACAAGGTCCGACCTTGTTTTATTGGTTATTAGGATTGATAATTCAACCATTCAGTAACATACTCTTTGAAATTATGTCCTAACGAAAAATATTTTGGGAGCACATTTTGATTAATAATCTTATTTTCTGGTCGTTTTTTGCCCCGATAATCAAGATAGCTGGAATACTTATAATGTTCGAGGTAATCTTCAGCTCTTTTTTTATTTTGAATACCCCCTTCTTTCCATCTTGGCTCAATCAATTTTATAGGATTTAAATGAATGTATGAAATTAGATAGGCGAGATACCGATCATCGTTTACGTGAGTTGCCTTGAATTTTCCCTGAAAAAGTACCCCATTTCTTTCCCAACGTCTGTTAAAATACATAGTATAACCAGTGCCGACTTTCTGCATAAATTTACTGATACCATTGTTTTCTTGTTCACACAGAAGAATGTGAAAATGATTTGGCATAAGACAGTATGCTGCCACTTTAACTAAGGGTTTGATATCGGTTGGTATCGTGATTTCAGACAAGGTCGGACCTTGTTTTTTTAGGTCGACAGGACTTGATTGATTTGCGATATATAAAAGTTTAATAAAACGATTATAATCTTCTCGTGTAGTGAATATATCGCGTTTCTCTGTGCCACGATTGTAGATGTGGTAAAATTCTTCGGGACCAAATATTATTGTACGTGTCATGAGTCCTATTATATGGATAAAATAAAAATTAACAAGGTCGGACCTTGTTGGGACTATAAGGAAGTTTTTTGATGCATTTGATTGACGGAAGGCCGATTTTTCGGTATTTTATTATTACATTATGAACTTATTATTTAAAAAGAATTATTTAGTCCAAATAGAGAATTCTGCAAAAGGCGAAAATTGGATGTTCCGCAATTTTTATATCCGTGAGAATGGAATTGAGAAGGACGTACTTGAAGATGGAGGTTTATCCTGTGCCGTCTTTGTCTCTGCGGTTCTTTATTTCCACAATTCTTTATTGGAATTTTTGAAGAAACCTCACTGGATAAAATTTACTCATGCTAATGTTGGGAGTACAGAAAAGGACATGCGTGAAAATGGTTGGTTCGAGATAAAAGAGTTGAAGCCGGGTGCGGTTTTGATTTGGGATAAAAAAGACGGCCACAACGGCGAGATGCACAATCACATAGGGTTTTTTATCGGTAACGATGAAGCAATCAGTAACAGTTCAAATAAAACTGGATTTCCATGGAAGCACCACCTTACCTATAACGGAACACGAAACATAGAAAAAATTTACTGGCACCCTGGCTTAGATGAAAAATCAAAATAAAAATTTGGAGCAGATATTTTACGGAGCGACTTTTGATGATTTTCTCTTAAGACCTCAACATAGTGTTGTTTTAACTCGTAAAGAAATCGACCTGACTATGCCTCTTGCAAAAGGCATTTCTATAAACATGCCCATTATCGGGGCGAATATGGATTCCGTAACTCGGGAAAAAATGATGAAGACCCTTTCTCTTGAGGGCTGTTTTGGTTTTATTGACAGGAATTGCAGTATTGAAGATGAAGCGGCAAGGGTAAGATATGTAAAAACACAGCATTCATTTGTAATTGAAAACCCGATTGTGCTTTACAAGAAAGCAACCATAAGAGAAGCAAAGATTCTAATAGAAAAAAAGGGGGTAAGCGGAATATTGCTTGAAGAAGAGCCAGGTAAAAGAATATTGGCCGGAATATTATCCCATCGGGATGTCTTAAGGAGTGATGAAAATGACGGACAGTTAGTTCAGGAGTTTATGACTCCATTTAAAGAGTTGGTGACGGCCAAGCCGGGTATTTCTATCGGGGAAGCCGAGAAGATTATGTTCCGGAATAGAATAGAAAAACTGCCGTTGATTGATAATAAAAGACGAATCAAAGGTTTGATAACGATGAAAGATCTCCGGCTTGCTAAACAAAAACCTTACTCAAACAAAGACAAGAAGGGCCGTCTTTTGGCCGGTGCCGCCATCGGCGCCTCCGGCGATTATATAGACAGAACAGAAGCCTTGCTTAGGGCCGGTGTTGATTGTGTTTTAATGGATATAGCCCACGCTGATTCAGATGTTATTAAAAAAGCTTTTAAAAATTTCAAATCTAAATTTAAAGAAATTCCTATTGCTTGCGGAAATGTGGCTACTGGAGAGGGAGCAAAATTCTTAATGGAACTCGGCGCCAATGCTATTAAAATTGGTGTCGGGCCGGGCAGAGGATGCCGGACGCGTCTTGAAGTTGGCGCAGGTGTTCCGCAAATACAAGCCATAAGAGAAGCGTACCTGGCTACAAACGGTAAAATTCCGATCATTGCCGACGGGGGAGTTAAAAATGATAAAGATATTTTTATGGCAATTGCTGCCGGTGCTTCAACGGTAATGCTCGGCAGTATGCTGTCCGGTACCGACGAAAGCCCCGGCTTTATTACCGATGATCCTGTAACGAAACAAAGAGTTAAGATTTACCGTGGCATGACTTCTCCGGAAGCCGTAGCCGATAACTCCACCTCGGAAAACTTGGAAGAAGCATTAAGCACACCCCAGGAAGGCCAGTCAATCAAAGTTCCTTATGTCGGCAGTGTTGTGGGCGTGATAAACAGGATAAGCGGGCACCTTCGTTCGGCGGTCAGCTATGCCGGAGAAAAGACATTGTACGATGCTCACAAAAAAATCGCTCAAAAACCCCAGGATTTTCTCATACGACTATCATCGGCCTCTCAAAAAGAATCATTTGACCGATAGTCAAGATGGACAATAATAAAAGCCCTTGCGGACTTTTTTTATTTTGCTAAGATAATATCGGTTCTTTTTTCAGAAGGAATTGTATGGACGTTGAAATCACCGTAAAAAAGAAGGCGAAGACTATTCAAGTAAGTCTTAGCGAAACTGGCAATTGGCATGTCTTTAATGCAAAAGGAGCATTGATCCAGCGGTATAATGATTTTGATTCTGCCGTTATGGCGGTTTGGCTTTTGGACAGGAACGCCGAAGGCGGTCCGTTTGCCATCAGAGAAATAAAATAAGCCCCAAGGGGGGCTTTTAGTTTATTAAAATATATTAATTAAAGTCAGTTTTCTGAAATCTCGGATAGTCATTTTCGGTTTGGTGGCCATAATAAGTTCCTCGGGGATGTGTTTGTCCAAAAAAGCGACAGAGATAACGCCGGCTTGATTAGCGTGACGCACGTCTGATGGGGCATCTCCGACGTAGCAACAATCTTCCGGGCTGATATTTTCCTGCCGGATAATTTCAGTTATGGCGGCTTTTTTGTTGAGAGTGTAGAATTTTACGTATTTGAAAAATTGACCAAGTTCAAATCTAATAAGGATTGGAACAACAAGAACTTCGGGCTGACCGGTGATGAGCCCCATAATGACTCCTCTATTTTTTAGGAACATCAGGGTTTCTATCACATGAGGTGTTAGACTCGCTGTGACGACAAGCTCTTCGTAAAACTTCTGGTAGATCGCATCCAGATCTTCTCGTCCTAGCGTAACTCCTCGTGAGCGGTATATTTCCAGGTAGTCACTATTAAATAGTTCAAGTTCCTGGAAATATTTTGCAATTGTCGGTGCCACCTTTCCCTGACTTTCGAAAGTTTTCCGGACGCTTTCATTCCAAATTGGAGTATCATTCAGGATGGTGCCGTTCAAATCAAAGAGGCAGATTTTCATTACTTCTCCTTGTTGTTTAAGGGCTAAGTGCCGGGAGTATAACAACTTTTGATTTTATTGGCAAACGGTTTAGTCTTTTACTTTTACTTAAAAGCATGATAATATTTCACGGTAAAGTTAAAATATGTTGGGGCCGTAGCTCAATTGGTTAGTAGCGCCTCCCTGTCACGGAGGAGGTTGCGGGTTCGAGTCCCGTCGGCCCCGCCCCATGAGTCTTTCTTCCGATTTGCCACGATGTCGAACGGAATTTTCCAATCTACATCAAGGTTATTGAGGGTTAGACGAAAGTTCTCCACAGATAATCCTTGACTTTAAGTTTATCTTAAGATAAACTTAATATATTATGAAAACACACATTTTGGGCCTTAAGGAATTAAGAGAAAATATGCAGAAATATGCCTCATTGGTTGAGAAGGGGGAGTCTTTTATCGTTGTAAAGAAGTCAAAACCTTTGTTTAAGCTAGTTCCACCGGAATCAGAAGAACAGTGGGAAATGGTTGCTGATTTTACTAAAATCAATAAAAACGGGATTCCGGCCGGAGAAATATTAAGAACACTCCGTAAGTTAAATGCCAACTCTTGAAAAATTACTCTCTAAGTTTAATAGGGAAGACAGGAAGACTCTAGAATATTTAATTGGTAGGATTACTTCTCTTAATTGGCGCAGTTTAAATATTAAAAAGTTGAAGGGATATCAAGATATTTTTAGGTTACGCAAGGGCAAGATCAGAATTATTTTTATTAAAATAGGAAAGAATATTCGTATTATTAATATTGAGCGTAGGAAAGAGGATACTTATAATTTATAATATTTTGTAGGCACTAACGGGACAGAACTCCTTGAAAGAGGAGTTTTGTGTTTTAGGGCTTGGTTATTTGAGGTTTTCCGGAGTTTTAGAAAGTGACTAAAAATGGCATAGGGTCAACGGAATGGAAAACTATTTTGATTTAGTGTCCAAATTTTGATAGCATTTAAATACCGTGAAATGGTATGTTTTAGTTATTTTTTTGGTGACAGGATTGTCCATTGTGGGATTTTTGATTATTTTTTTTAATCTTAATCCCTACCAGTCGGGAGTTCAGGTAAAATATTTATTTTTTACATCCTTTTTTATGGCTCTTTGGGGGATTGCTACACTGGCACTAAACAGATTTAAACTCAAATTGGACTGGCCGGATTTTTACAAGTCGTTTAAAATAGGTTTTGTTATTTCCTTGGTCATTTGCTTAAGTATTTTTCTAATTAGATATGTCAGATATTAAAATAAAATCAGAAGAAGAGGAGGCTCTCAAACGGCAGTTGGAAAGCCGCCATGACGCAGAATCAGAACGCATAAAGCGTTATTTAGCCATGCCTGATTTGTCGCGCACAGCTGGTAGCCCGATTAACGAAGTGGTTCAGCGTGTTATTGCTCTGCCGGAATTTAAGGATTTTGATGTTATCCAAGTGCCTGAAATAGTGCCGGCTGATATAAGTTTTGATTTGTTTGATTTTCCAGTTGATCACCCGGCCCGCTCAAAGTCCGACACTTATTATGTAGACGACCAAAATATTCTTCGTACCCATACTACAGTGATGTGGTATTACTATCTACAGAATGAAGACGTAAAAATGCGCATGACTGCCAGTGAACCGGTCGGTTGTTTTTCTTACGGAAAAGTTTACCGCAAGGACGAGATTGATCGCAACCACATGAACGTCTTTCATCAGATTGACGGCTGGTATTTAACGCCCAAAGACAAAAAGATAATTGGATTGCAAGATTTAGAACATGCATTACGAAGTATTGCTGGGGCCGTATTTGGTCCTGATGCTAAACTTAAAATCTTTCCGGACACATTTCCTTACACCGACCCATCTCTTCAAATGGAAGTAGAGAAAAATGGCAAATGGCTGGAAGTGTTGGGGAGCGGCGTGGTTAAGGGCAGTGTTTTAGAAAAGTTTGGTGTGGATTCGTCCAAATGGAATGGTTGGGCATTTGGTCCCGGCATTGAGCGTTTGGCTATGGTTAGTATGGAGCTTCCTGATATTCGATTATTGTGGTCAACTGATGAGCGGGTTAAAAAACAATTAAAACTAGGAAATAAATTTAAAGAGGTTTCAAAGTTTCCGCCGATAACGAGAGACATTTCTTTTGTCGTGAAAAATGATTTTGTCCCCAATAATTATTTTGATTTAATCCGTGATTTGGGGGGGGATTTGATTGAGCAAGTTGAATTACTGGATAAATACGAGAATGAAGCCAAATTCGGCAAAGACAAAATAAGTTATACTTATCGTATTGTCTATCGTTCAAACGAGAGAACGTTAACTACAGAAGAAATAGACCCGATTCAGCAGAAAATTTACGATGAAACCAAAAATCAATTTAGCGCGGACTTGCGTTGACACAACGCTCTGAATAGATTATAATTTTTATGCTGTGGCAAGGCACACGCTAAGCCTAAACTCCATAGTGGAGGCAGCAGAAACTCAAGCCAAGTTATCATGATGTAATATAATCATGGTGAGGCGGCAGGAGGTGTGTGATGGGGAAGAAAACAGATTGGAAGTCGCTCGGGCAGTTAGTGTCGGTACTTGTGTCCTTGTTCACTCTCGTGCGTGACACGCTGGTCAAGGCTGGCGCGGGAATTGAAATCCTTGCATGGGTGACGGGCGAGGGTAAAAAGCAATTCACGGAAGAATTCCTTCAGCCGTTGGCGACAAGGTTTCTTGCAACTCAACGCTGGAATAAAATCAGCGCCAACACCGTCATGGTGAATCTCGGCGCTTCGCCGATTTTGCCTTTTGACGGCGCCAAAGTTGAGAAGCACGAAGGCGTCGGCTGGGTGAAGGTTCAGAAGCGCAAGGACGGCTTGTATGTGGCTGGCCGGAAGGTCACCCTCTATCTGTCTGAGGGTCAGCAGAACGGCAAGTGGCTGAAAGGTCATGAACTTCGTGATGAGTTGACTGGCAAGCCGGTGCTCAACGCGAACATTCTGGACGCCCTCTACGAGAATATCCATCTGATTCCAGAAGACTGGAAGCGGGATGAGAATGGCAACATTCGCTACATCTATTTCTGGGGCACGAGGTTCGCCAGCCGCGTTGGCAGCGAGTGCGTCCGTTATCTGTACTTCAGCGGTGGCACGTGTTGTCGGTTCTACGACTGGCTCGGCAACGATTGGGACTCGAGCAACCCTGCTGCTGTTCTCGCAGGTCCTTCGGTTTAGGTCCTTTGGATTCTTGGTTCTTGGCCGGCGCGTTATACGCGCCGGCCATTTTCTTTATATTTAAAATTTGTTAAATTGAATCTGGATACTAGGCGAATCTGCAAGCGCGCACTGAGCGAAATGCTTTTCTGGGCGAAGTTTCTTGGTCGGTGCTTTAGCCCGACTAGAATCGCTCTAGCCGCCGACGGCCGAATTCCGGGCGCACATATAAAATGTTGCTCTAGGAGCCCAAAAAACCGAAGGACCTGGTGTATGGTGCTGGAGGGATAGCTTTTTACGCAAGTCCCCGAATAAAATACAGCCTAGAAGATTGTCTTGAAATAGCTTTCATGCTGGGCAGTGGTAATGATGGCATCCTATACAGAACAGCGACCGCGATGGCAACGAGTACGTCCGTTATCTGTACTTCAACGATGGCACGTGGAATCGGAACTACAACTGGCTCGACAACGATTGGAACTCGAACAACCCTGCTGCTGTTCTCGCACATCCTCAACTTTCTCAACCCGCCTTATGGCGGGTGAGTTTTTGTCAAATTTACCAACAAAATACGGTTGCTTTTCAACTTTTAAAATGCTATAATTTAGGTATTAATAGTGTCCCGTTTGAGCGGGACTACTTATTGAAATAATCAGACGAGGGGTGGCCCGAGTGGGGACCCCAGTGACGCGCAGACAGCAGTCGAGCATCTCTGGGGTGATGAGGGGCAGGCCCCCGAGTAATTTTTTTATGCCCAAAAAAGAAGAAAAAAAACAGCCTGTATCTCCTACGGGCGCTTCATATACAGCCAAAGACATTCAGGTTTTAGAGGGGCTTGAGCCGGTCCGAAAGAGGCCGGGAATGTATATCGGTTCTACCGGAGTTGAGGGATTGCACCATTTGATATGGGAGGTTTTTGATAATTCTTTGGATGAGGCTATGGCCGGATATGCTCACATTATTGAAGTGGTATTGATGCCCGATAGCAAAGTCCGCGTAACTGATGACGGCCGAGGCATACCTACCGACCTCCATCCCAAATTAAAGAAATCAGCCCTTGAGTTGGCGGCTACCACGCTTCATGCCGGTGGTAAATTTGAACAGGGCGCTTACAAAGTTTCCGGCGGTCTTCATGGTGTCGGTTTATCGGTAGTTAACGCTCTTTCAACCTGGATGAGGGCCGAGGTTCATCGTAAGCCGGATATTTTTGCCCAAGAATACAAAATTGGAAAACCAACAGGGCCTGTTAAAAAAGTTGGTACCACTAAAAAAACTGGCACAATCATAACATTCCAACCTGACCCCTCCATTTTTAAGGAAATTAGTTTTGATCTTGCGACAATTCTGAACCACCTTCGCCAGCAGGCGTATCTGACCAAGGGCGTTAAGGTTGTAGTTAAAGATGAACGGGAAAAAATGGCTACAGAGTTCCTTGGCTCCACCAAGGGTAAGAGCCAGGAAACCACTCCGAGCCGTGATTATACCTTTTATTTTGAAGGCGGAATTGTCTCTTATGTAGAGTTTTTAAATCGTAGCGAAGAAGCAAAACACAAGACGGTATTTTATGTTGCCAAAGAGCAGGACAATATTTTTGTTGAAGTTGCGATGCAATATACAGACGAGATATCTGGTAAAGAATTAAGCTTCGCCAATAACGTCCATACCACTGAAGGGGGCATGCACTTGACCGGTTTTAAATCAGCTATTACCAGAACTCTAAACGATTATGCACGTAAGAACGCTTTTCTTAAAGAAAAAGACGATAACCTTTCAGGTGACGACGTCAGAGAAGGGTTAACTTCAATTATTTCCGTTAAATTAAAAGATCCCCAGTTTGAAGGACAAACAAAAGCTAAACTTGGAACCCCCGACGCCAGAACGGCTGTTGAAAACGTCATTAATATGGAATTAGCAGACTGGTTGGAGCGTAATCCTCTGGATGCCAGACAAATTATGGAAAAGATAATTTTGGCTTCAAAGGCTCGTCTTGCCGCCAAAGCTGCTCGGGAAACCGTTCTCCGTAAGGGTGCCATGGAGGGCATGACTTTGCCCGGCAAACTGGCCGATTGTTCGAGTCGCGACCCGTCCGAATCGGAATTATTTATTGTTGAGGGAGATTCAGCAGGAGGGTGTTTTTCTGGTGATACAAAAGTTGCTTTGACCGATGGAAGAAATCTTTCTTTTAGAGAATTAGTAGAGGAAAGCAAAAAAGGCATTATGAATTATGCTTACACCATTAAAAACGATGGTACTATTGGAATTGCTCCAATATTACATCCAAGAATTACCAAGAGAAACACAGAAGTCGTAAAAATAACTTTAGACAATGGAGAAGAAATAATTTGTACGTCAGATCATCTTTTCATATTAAGAGACGGTACTTATAAGGAAGCTAATAATTTAACTTCACGCGATTCTTTAATGCCTCTTTATCGTAAAATTTCAAAAATTGGAGGTAAAATTACTATTAATGGATATGAAATGGTATTAAATCCAGACGAACACTATTGGCGCTTTACACATGTTCTTGCGGATCAATACAATTTAGATAATAGTGTTTATACTAAAAATGAAGGAGACACTCGCCACCATAAAGATTTTAATAAATTAAACAATAACCCGGATAATATAGTGAGGATGAATAAGCAAGATCATCTTCTTTATCATACAAAACATTTACTTAAAACTGCATTTAGGCCTGATATTTTAGAAAAATTAAGGAAAATTAGACAAAGCAAAGAATATCGAGAAAAAATAAGTAAAACAATGTTAAAGCCTGAGATGAGGGCGATATTAAGCACTCGTGCCATAAAGCAATGGAAGGACGATAAATATAAAAAGTATATGGCTGATAAGTTTATGACTTTTTATAATTCTAATCCTGAATATAGAAATAAAAACAGAACCCTTCTTTTGCAGGCCCAAAAAAACTATTGGGCTGACGATAAAAATAAGGAAATCCAATCAAGGCGGACGGCAAAGTTTTTTGAAGAACATCCTATTCGAAAAGCACACTATTCACAGGTGGCTAAAAATCAATGGGAAAATCCAGCATTACTGCATTGGCGAAGTTTAGCTACCCAAAAACAATGGACCATTGAATTTAGAACAAAAAGAAAAGAGGCCTACGATAAAACATATTTCGCTCACACGATTGGATTTATGAAAAAACTACTTGACAGGGATAATTCACTAGAAAAATATGATAAAGAAAGAGTTGAAGGCAGAAACAAAAACTTATTAAAAGCTGATACTTTTTGCGAAAGATTTTTTGAGGGAAATCACGGCAAGATGTTAGATAATATTCAACATTTTAATCATAAGGTAGTAAAAATAGAGCCTCTTAGCGAAAAAATTGATGTCTATGATATTGAAGTTCCGGAAACACATAATTTTGCCTTAGCTAGCGGGGTATTTGTCCATAATAGTTCAAAGGGCGCTCGCGACCGTAGGATACAGGCGATATTACCGCTTAGGGGTAAGATTTTGAATGTAGAAAAAGCGAGGATTGATAAAATGCTTGCAACAGAGCAGATACGCAATTTAATTATTGCTTTAGGCACGGCTATTGCCGAAGAGTTTGATATTGCAAAATTACGCTATCACAAAGTTGTTATTATGACCGATGCTGATGTTGACGGTTCGCATATTAGAACCCTTCTTTTGACTTTATTTTATAGGTATTTTCCAAAACTCATTGAGGCGGGTCATATTTATATTGCCCAGCCACCTTTGTATAAGATTCAAAAAGGAAGCAAGATTGAATATGCTTACAATGATCAGGAAAAAGGAAAAATCCTTGAAGGATTAAGAAAAAACTTAACTGACGGGCAAGCAACAAAAACAAAAATTAAAAATTCTAAATTAAAAATTTCAAACAATGATTGGGAAGTTACCCCAGTTGAAGGTGAAACAATAGAAAACGGAGGACCGTCCTCCGTTGAATTTTCGGTGGGCGAAGGAAAAATAGCCGGAGTTGCGATTCAGCGCTACAAAGGTTTAGGAGAAATGAATCCGGAACAGCTGTGGGAAACCACTCTTGATCCTGAAAACAGAATGCTTCTTCAGGTTACCGTAAAGGATGCCCAAGAAGCTGATAGGGTATTTGATGTTCTTATGGGTGCAGAAGTTTTACCCCGCAAAAAATTCATCCAAACTCATGCCAAGTCGGTTCAGAATTTAGATATTTAGTTATATGTCTGAAGGACAACAATTTGAAAATCACGGAAAAACACCTCAACCTAAAGTGGAGGTTTTATCTGTTTTGGAAAAAGGGGAAATAGTCCACGCGGAAACCCTCGAAGGATTTTATCCAGTTAAAGTAGTCACAATTAAAGACGACGGAAAGGCCATATTTAGACCAGATGGTTTTGCTTATGAACGTTTGGATAAAAAAGAAGACCTTCGGACAGAGCTTGAATTGCTTGCGTATTCCATAGATCAAGTATTGGAATTTGGGTTAGTTCCGCCGGTAGTTCCAAGAGATTTGAAAGAAAAAAGAGGAACACTTCAAAAATTTGTTGAAGATGCAGAAATTGCCGAAAATTATGGCGATAATTGGCCTGAAGTAGTAGCCGAATCGGAAATTCTCAAAGCTGCTGTTTTTGACTTTTTGATTAATGCTAAAGACAGGCATGAGGGTAATTTTTTGGTTGATCCTGAATCGGAAAAAATTTGGCTCATAGATCATGATGACCTGATGTTTAGGGTTAATGGTTTTTCTTCCCACATATTGGTCGAAGCAATTAGAAGAAATTTAGCTGAACTTACAGAAGAAATTTTAGCATCATTAATAAAGTTACTGGTTAAAATTGATCAATTATTGGCAACACAGCTTAATCCTGAGATTCATGAAGTATTGGTGGGGGTTAGGGATAGGGCTCAAAATTTGTTAGAAACTAAAAGATTAGCATTGAACAAATTATGATACTTCTTTATTTTGTGGAACTATTTGAGTTAGACCGTGACGCGCAACAAAAAAAGATTGCAACGTTTAGGTTAACGGAAGAAAGTGGTGTTGTCGAAATAGAGGGAAATCATGAACATGCGATTATTAAGAGTATTCAGTGGGAAGGTATTTTTGACTACAAATATGCCCGTCCCGGTAAGTTGTATCCCTACGATGGGATGAATTTTCTTGAAAATTTGAAATATCAATTTAGGTCGGGATATCTATTGGCCACAGATGTTAAAAAACAAATTATTGACAATTAAATACTGTTTTGGTATTCTGTAGAGGACTGCTTTCGGGCAGTTTTTAAATCCAACAGAACTTAATTATCATGGACAAGATAATCCAATTTTTAAAGGAAGTAAGGGTAGAATTAGCAAAAGTAAGCTGGCCAACAAGGAATCAGACGATTTTGTATACTCTTGTTGTAATCGGGATCAGTCTCTTTTTTGCCCTGTATCTGGGATTATTAGACTTTGTATACAAGTTTATAATTGATAAATTCCTTTTAAAATAAAATGCCGAAACAAGCTAAAACAGAGGAACGCCACTGGTATGCTATCCATACCTATTCGGGCTATGAAGATAATGTTGCCCGTAATTTGAAACAAAGAGTAGAATCGCTCGGTTTTGAAAATAAGATTTTCAATGTTCTCGTGCCGAAAGAAAAAAAGATAAGAATCAGGGGCGGAAAACGTGAGACAATTGAAGAAAAGCTATATGCCGGTTATGTGCTTGTGGAGATGATTGTTGATGACGCTTCCTGGTATGTGGTCAGAAATACACCCAATGTTACCGGTTTTATCGGTGCAGGAACAATACCAACTCCATTAGCAGCTGACGAAGTAGAAATTTTAATGAAGAGAATGGGCGTCCAGGAACCCAAGTACAAGATTGACATTGCGGTTGGGGATAGGGTAAAAATAACTGATGGACCTTTTAAGGACTTTGACGGCAAGATTTCAGAGGTTGATCCGGAAAAGGGAAGAGTTAAGGTTCTGGTTACAATCTTCGGAAGAGAGACCCCGGTAGAACTGGATTTTTTGCAAATTAAGAAACTGTAATTATGGCTAAAAAAATTAAAACAATAGTAAAACTGCAGGTTGAAGGGGGAAAAGCAACTCCGGCTCCTCCAGTTGGAACAGCCCTCGGTCCTCATGGAATAAATCTCCAGCAATTTGTGATGCAATTCAACGAGGCCACAAAAGATAAGATGGGTCAGGTTACTCCTGTTGAAATTACGATTTTTGAAGACAGAACTTTTGAATTTAAGCTCAAGACACCTCCTGCAGCCTATTTATTAAGGGTTGCCGCCGGACTAGAGAAAGGTTCGGGTGTTCCTAATAAAGACAAAGTGGGCAAGGTATCTAAAGCTCAAGTAAAACAAATTGCTGAACAAAAAATGGCTGACCTGAACGCTAATGACATTGACGGCGCGATGAAGATAATTGAAGGCACGGCCCGTTCTATGGGAATAGAAGTGAAGTGAGCGAAGGCGAACGGAATACTGACGTAGCAATGGAAGTGTAAAATAAACAAAAATCCGCCTCCAAGGCGGATTTTTATTGTCCACAATGGTCATGCGACCATCGCTCCGCTTTGCGGGTTATTGCCACACTAATTTTTTGGGAGTAAAATTTTAAGACACATTAGAACTTTTAAAAAGAGGAAGTAATGATTAAGAATCCATATGCCGGAAGACTTATTCACTTTGAAGGGATAGATTCTTCGGGTAAAAGTGAACAGTTCAAAAGATGGAAGAACGTTCTTAATGCTTATCATTATGCTCAGTTTCAGAAAACATTTTTCACCAAAGAACCGAATATTGAGCATCCTTCTGGTGGGGAAATTTATGAACTGCTTTTGGGAAAGCATCCGACTCTTAAAATTTCCGATCTTCATCCCTTTGAGATGCAGAGCCGTTATTTTCGGAATCGTATCTGGCATTATCGCGCGAGGGTTATTCCTTATTTGGCTAAAGAATTTAACGTTATTTCTGATCGGGGTGTGGCATCCTTGTGTTTCGGAGCTTCTTCTCCTTCAGAATTCAGGCCACTTATCGGGATAGAAGAACAAGCCTTTCTGGGGGCAGAAGTTCCTTTTATCTGGCCTGATGCCATTCTAATATTTGACGTTCCGGCCGAGGTGGCTCGAATCCGTCTCCAGGCGCAGGGTAAAAAACTGGATGCGTTTGAAAAAGATCTGGAATTTCAAATACGAGTCCGTGATAACTACCTGGCATTCGCAAAGCAATATCCTAATTGTCATGTGATTGACAGTTCCGGTCAGCCTGAAGAAGTTTTTATCAGAACCAAAGAGGTTTTGACGCCAATCCTGGGATTGGCTAAGTAGAGGATTTTTATCCTCTTTTTTTATGGACAAATTTCTGGTATCATCTTTAAACCGTTAGAACATTAACAAAGAGGAACCTCATGGGCAAATTTGTTGAACCTAAAGTTTATTGGGTTGGTTATCAGCAGATAAATCACTCCGAAGTTGTCCGCTATCTAAGGGACAGTGGCAATGAGGACTTTTTGAATTCAATGCAAGCTGCCAAAGATGTCGAATTAACAGATGCGGAGATACTTTGTAGCATGTTTGCGAAGTTGTGCTATAAAAGTTTGACACTTGGCCATAACGACAATATTTCTAGAATCAGGGACATTGAAGACAATCTACGCAATTGTTTTGACGTTGGGCACGGTTCTGTGTTTGAACATGTTAATTTCAATTTTATCGTCGCTGACTGTAGCCGTGTCTTTACTCATGAATTAGTCAGACACAGGCCAGGATCAGCTTTTTCTCAAAATTCAGGCCGTTTTATCAGGTTGGATGAGATTGATATGGTGTTTGACCCGATTTTAGAACCTATCAGAAAAATGTGTGAAGAAAAACAGGCTTATGACGAAGCTTGGTATAGACAAGCCGTTGGAGCTATCGGCCTGCCCACGATGACCAGTTTTGAAAGAAAAAAGAAAATCACTTCTGCTTTGAGACGTTTTGCCCCAAATGGTCAGAGTAATGAAATTGGAGTCAGTCTTAATCTTCGCAGTATTCGCCATACAGTTATGGTCAGGACATCCCGTCATGCCGAATGGGAAATTAGAAAGGTTTTTGAGCAGATTTACTTATTATTAAAGGATAAGCACAGAACAATGTTTCATGGAGCTAAGGAAGAGTTGGTTGACGGCATTCTTGAAATTACTGGTATGAAGTTGCAACCGTATGAAAAAACTGCTGATATGCTTTTGAGCGAACTTTCCGATGAACAACTTGAGGCAGAATTAGCTATTAGACGAGTCAATCATCCAAGTAAGTGAAGCCTCTAACCGGGCTTTTTTTATTGACAAAATCATGATAAATTAAGAGTCATGAAGTACAAGCCAGTTATTGGATTAGAAATCCACGCGGAACTTAAAACTAAGACCAAAATGTTCTGTGATTCGCTAAACGATCCGGATGAAAAACATCCCAATATTAACATTTGCCCGATTTGTATGGGTCATCCAGGAACTCTTCCAGTCATCAACTACGAAGCCGTCAAAAAAGTCATCGTGGCGGGACTTGCCCTGAACTGTAAAATAGCCGGGGACACTTTTTTTGAAAGAAAGAATTATTTTTATCCCGATTTGCCTAAGGGCTACCAGATAACCCAATATCAAGCTCCATTATGTATAAATGGTTGGCTTGATATCAAATCCGAAGCACGAAATCCTAAATCCGAAATAAATTCAAAATTCGAAACTCAAAATTCAAAACGGATTAGAATAACGAGGATTCATTTGGAGGAAGATGCCGGACGTCTCTATCACTTACCAGATAAAGATTATTCTCTGGTTGATTTCAACAGGGCTGGAGTACCATTGATGGAACTTGTTACCGAACCTGATTTTGAAACCGGATTGGAAGTCAAAAAATTTGCCGAAGAACTGCAGTTAATTTTAAGATATCTTGGCGTATCCGACGCGGATATGGAGAAAGGTTTGATGAGGGTAGAAGTTAACATTTCTTTGACAGGCGAGGATGGTAAATGGGGAACGAAGGTGGAAATAAAAAACTTAAATTCAATTAAGGCTGCTTCCGACGGAGTTGATTATGAGATTAAAAGACAAACAGAAATTCTTGATGCTGGCGAAAAGATTATTCAGGAAACCAGAGGGTGGGATGATTCTAAAAGAACTACAGTCAGCCAGCGTTCAAAAGAAGAGGCTCACGACTACAGATATTTTCCTGAACCGGATTTGTCGCCTCTTAAGTTTACCCCTGTTCAAATTGAGGCCATTAGAGATGGATTATTAGAGTTGCCTTCTCAAAGACGCATTAGATTTGCCCGGTACGGCCTTACAGATGCCCAGGTTGAGATATTTACGGTAGCACGGTATCTGGGCGACTACTACGAACACGTAGCGTCAGAGCTTGAGATTTCTGCAAAAGATTTTCATATTAAAAAGGGACTGAAAGGCGAATTTTCCAGTGAACCGCATTTAGTAAGACGGCTTCATGAACTTTCAGCTAATTATATTATTACCGAATTTCCGTCACTAATGAATGCAAGTGGATTTGATATTGATGACCTTGAGGGATTCAAAATCTCCCCGGAAGCTTTTGCCGAATTGATGGTTTTGATATTTCACAAAGAACTTTCTTCAACCGGCGCGAAAGCGATTCTTAAAGAAATGGCAGAAACTGGCCTCCACTCTGAACAGATAATGAAAGAAAAAAATCTTGGTCAGGTTTCTGATGAAAGTGAATTGAAAACGATAGTGGATAAGACGATTGCAAATAATGGTCAAGCGGTAGAGGATTATAGAAAGGGAAAAGAAGCTTCTCTTAAATTTTTAATAGGCATGGTTATGCGTGAATCAAAGGGCAAGGCAAACCCCCAGATGGTTGAAGAAATATTAAAGAAAAAAATAAAATGATAAAAAAAGTTTTAGTAAAATTAGTTAATTGGTCAGAACAAAGAGAGGATTTTTCTAAAGTCCGATTCCGGGCAGACCAAGAGGAACAAGCCAAATTGGCTCGGGAACGCCATGAACAGATTATAGCTGAACGAGAACGTCAATATGTTTCCGAAAGAACACTTCCGGCGGCAGAAAAAATACTTGGTCCCAGCAACTCGGAGGCTAAGGGAGAGAAATAAATCTTCGTACTAAGGCCTCTGTTTTCTGTTGGTTTTTTATCCAGTGTATATCTTTATTTCTTTTGAACCACGTCATCTGGCGTTTTGAGTATTTTACGATAGCCCGGTAAAGACCCTCTTTCATTTCGGTGTAGCTTATTTTACCGGATAGGTATTCGCTTATCCATCGGTATTCAAGGCCGAAATCATAGAGACGCTTTTTACTTACCCCTGATTTTAAAAGGTTTCTAACTTCTTTTATCATTCCTTGTTTTAATCTTGTTTCAAGGCGTAACTTAATTCTTTTATCTAAGTTTTCAGGTTTTAATCCGAGCCATAAAATATTGTATTTAGTATTATGTATTTCGTATTTAGTATTCAAGGGGGGAACCTTACCTATTGAATCAATAATTTCTAAAGCACGAATAAGCCGACGTTTGTTGTGGCAATCGATAGTCTTTGCGCGTTGGGGGTCTAAATTTTTTAGTTTATGAAAAAGTTGTTCAGCCGTAAGTCCATTGAGGTTTAACCTCAATGGTTTATTTGGTAGGACTTGGGGTAAATTTAAATCATATATAAGAGCGTCAATATAAAATCCGGTTCCGCCAACGACGAAAGGGATTTTATTTTTATTTAAAATATTTTTGATTGACTTTTCCCCTAACTTTTTAAAATCAGAAACGGTAAATATTTTTTTTGGGCTGGCAACGTCAATAAGGTGGTGCTTGATCAGCCCTTGTTCTTTTTTAGTGATTTTTCCGGTTCCGATATCCATTTCACGATAAACCTGCCTGGAATCGGCTGATATTATTTCCCCGTTAAATTTTTTGGCCAATTTAATTCCTAAGTCGGATTTTCCCGAAGCGGTTGGACCGAGAATGACTATTAGTTTTGGTCCGCCAACTGGCGGATTGATACTGGTCATTTTTTAGCATAGTATAGGTTAATGCCTTAAGGTTGAAAAGGGGACTGGTCTTTGAAAATAGAGAAAGAATCTGTGAAGCGCTGGTATAACTACTGGCCTGTTTTGTTAGCGATTTTAATCCCAATCTTTAACGTTGAAACAATCACATTATTTCTTCTTGGAAAGGGCGTGAGAAGCTATTCTATTATAGCGCCGATATGCGTTAGTGTCGGTCTTTTTTCTTTGGCATTTTGGTATAGATTTTCCACATGGCTTTGGGAAGAAACGAGTACGGCCAAAAAATTGGTTGACTTCATTAATATAAATTTCCAGGGCGTATTAGGAGCTAAACTGGCAATGAGCTGGATTGATAAGCTCAATAAGGATAATAAAATCAATAAAGAAGCCCTGTCTAAAATAGAAATGGGCGGGAAAATAGTGGGACGTTTTTTTATTTTTGTAGCCGCTCTCAATCCTGTTCCTCTCCTGTCTTTTATCGGCTGGTTGCCGTGTGTAGTCACTTGTGGATGGCTCCGGTGGAAAAATGGTCTATTTATTATGATGTTCGGCGATGCCATCAAGAATTTGGCGATGTCTTATTTGTGGATTTTACTTGGACCGCAATTATGGCATTTTTTGTGGATGTGGATTTAAATGATATTTTAAAGCCCCGCTAAGCGGGGCTTTTACTATTTCTTAGATGCTATTTCTTTTTTAATTTTTTTCACAAATTCTTTTATCTCAATTTGACCGAGGTCTCCCTCGCCTCTTTTTCTGACAGCTACAGATTTGGCCTCAACTTCTTTTTCACCAACTACCAGTAAATAAGGAATCTTCTGCATTTCGGCTTCTCTGATCTTTTTACCCAATGTCTCATTGTTTTTATTTATCTCTACCCGGATGTCTTCAGATTTTAATTCCTCATACACTTTTTCGGCCCAATCGTTTTGTTTGTCTGATATCGGTAAGATTGCCACCTGGACAGGAGAGAGCCAGACCGGTAAATTGCCAGCTGTATGTTCAAGTAAGACTCCGATGAATCTTTCAAATGAACCAAAAATAGCCCGATGGATGACCCATGGCATTTTCTGTTCACCCTTTTCGTCGGTGTAAAAAACATCAAACTGTTTTGGGAGCATTACCAAGTCTAATTGAGCCGTACCCATCTGCCAGTCGCGATCTTGAGAATCCTTGAGGTGTGCTTCTATTTTTGGACCGTAAAAAGCTCCTTCGCCTTCAGCAAATGTGTATTTAACCCCGGCATTACTCAAAGCATTTTCCAGTGCTTTTTCAGCCAAATCCCATTCTTGACTGCTCCCCAAAGCCTCTTTCGGGCGGGTGGCTAAAACGTAAGTGGTTTTAAAACCTAACATCTCGTAGAAATTCTTGATGGTGTTAATTATCTTGACCACCTCTTCTTCGACCTGGTCGGGTCGAAGATATATGTGTGCATCGTCCATTGTGATTTGTCTGACCCTGAACAAACCGCCTAAAGTGCCTGAAAGTTCATTTCGGTTCAAGCGGCCTATTTCGGCTAACCGTAACGGCAAGTCGCGATAACTTCTTGTCCGTGAATTGTAGACATAGGTTGATTCAGGGCAGTTCATTGGTTTAACAACTAGCACCTCCTTCTCATCTCTCGGATTATCAAAATAAAACATGTTGTTGCGGTAATGCTCCCAATGACCTGATTTAACAAAAACTTCTTTTTTTACCAAGATTGGCGTTGATATTTCAAGGTAATTTTCCTGGTCATTAGTTTCCCTAGCCAATTTTTCCAGTTCTTTAAAAATTGCCATGCCTTTGGCGTGCCAAAATGGCGCTCCGGGCGCGATTTCATGGAAACTAAAAAGATCCAGTGCTTGACCTATATCTCGATGGTCGTGTTTTGTTGTTTTTTCATCTTTACCCATATAATCTATTTAGAATAACAAAATTAAAGCAAAAATCCAAGAATTTGAATTCCTATTGCCAGTCGTCATCTGTTTACCAAGTAACCGGCGGAGGGTGTGTGCTTTTTTTAAATTAGTAATATTTTAAAAAAGTGCACCCCGCAGTCATGCGTGGAGGTTGTGTAATCTAACTATGCCGGAGATGGGAGAGGCCTCATCTCATCGCAGAGTAATTTGAGAGAGCCGTCGCGGTCGTTTATTTTGCCGGAAGCTACGACAATATTATTTTCTTTCCAGTCCTCGGGATTTTTTTCAAGAACATTTGGAAAGACGACGACCTCAATTTTGGAAGTGAGGTCTTCAATTATGGAAAATATCATCGGTCGACCGGTTTTGGTGACTATTTTCTGGACGCGGGTTATCATCCCTCCTATTTTAATTGTACCGGCAGTACCTACGGCGAGGTCTTTTATGGGAGTGACATTTTCCAATTTTAATCGGACTTTATAACTATTCAAAGGATGGTCGGAAACAAATAATCCCAAAAGTTCTTTTTCCCAGATTAACTTTTCCCATGGTTTAGCAGGTTCAGCGGGGGAAAGACGAAAAGCCGGAAGTTCCATTGTGTTGTTGCTGCCGAATAAACTGACTTGGCCGAACGATGATTGTTTTTGTTTGTCTTTGGCATAAGAAAGCAGGTTTTCCGTATTTACCAATAGCACATTTCTGTCGCCGAACTTATCAAGCGCCCCACAACGTATAAGCGATTCAACTGATTTTTTATTTAAATCTTTGTTATTAATCCTAGTTACAAAATCTTCAATATTTTTAAAATTTTCGTTGGCTTCCCGTTCGGCGATGATGGCGTCAGCAATATTTTCGCCGAGGTTCTTAATTGTAAGAAGACCAAAGCGGATTTGATCTTTGCCGCCCTTGATAACTGTGAAATCTTTGAAGGAGCTATTTATGTCCGGCGATAAAACCGGGATACCCATCCGTTGGCATTCGGAAATGATTTCGGATATTTTTTCTGTATCACCGGCTTCGGCCGTGAGCACCGCGCACATATATTCTGCCGGGAAGTGAGCTTTCAAATAAGCGGTCTGATAGGCGACACGGCCGTAACATGCGGCATGGGCTTTATTAAATCCATATCCCTGGAAAGGTTCAAATAGATTCCAGATCTGCTCTGCCTGGCTCTTAGTCATCCCGCTGTGGGTTTGGCAACCGGCAACGAAAATTTCATGCTGTTTTGCCATTTCGGCGGGAATTTTTTTACCGACCGCTTTTCTGAATTTATCTACCGATTCCCAGTTGTAACCGGCCAGTTCCATGGCTGTGAACAAAAGGTCGTCCTGATAAACTAAAATGCCATATGACTTGGCAAGGAATTTTTCCGCTTTCGGGTGGAAATATTTTATCTGACTGCGGCCTTGCTTGCGGGCGATATATTCCGGAATGTTGTTTATCGGTCCCGGACGATACAATGCAACCATAGCGTTAATATCATGAATGGTAGTTGGTTTTAATTCCATTAAATATTTTGTCATACCGGAGCCGTTTAATTGAAAAAGTCCTTCAGTCTCGCCCTTGGCGAGCATTTCAAAAGTTTTCTTATCGTCAAAAGGAATTTTTTCAATATTTATATCAATGTTTTGATGCTTCTTAACCAAAGAAACTGCGTTTTCCAAAATTGCCAAGTTTCTGATACCCAAAACATCAAGTTTTAAAAGTCCTACGCCGTCTTCGCCGACAGTATACATATCATATTGAGTGATAAGGTTATCCTCTCCCTTCGGGTCAAATTGAATAGGCACGTATTCTGTCAGTGGTTTGGGGGATATTACAATACCGGCGGCGTGAACTGAAACATGGCGGACGGTGCCTTCCAGTTTTTCTGCGATGTCAATAATCTGTCTGGCTTCCAGGTCGCGGTCGTAAATATCTTTTAGGCTGGGCTCTATTTCCATGGCGCGCTTTATAGTCATCGGGAAGCCCTGTGAGCCCATCGGAATGAGTTTGGCAATTCTATCGCCGACCTCGTATGACTTTCCTGTTGCCCGTGCTACGTCACGGACTGCTCCGCGTGCCAGCATTGTTCCAAATGTGCCGATTTGGGCTACTTTGTCGGCGCCGTATTTTTTTTTGGCGTATTCTATTATTTCTTGACGGCGATTATCGGCAAAGTCCATATCTATATCCGGTGCTGAAGGACGAAATGGATTTAGGAATCTTTCAAAGGGTAGTTGAAACTCAATAGGGTTTACGCTGGTAATTCCGGAAAGAAAAGCTACAAGAGAACCGGCGGCAGAACCACGGACGGTTGTGTAAATGTTTGATTCATGGGCAAACCGAAGGAGGTCGGCGACAACCAAAAAGTATGGGGCATAATTTTTATTTTTGATAACTTCAAGTTCATACTGCCGGCGGGTTTCTACTTCCGGATTATTATCCAAACTATATTCCTTTGCTCCTTTTTGTGTCAGGTCATCAAGCATTTGGTCGGCTGTTTTGCCGACTTCAAGAGCGAACTCTGGGAAAATAAATTTTCCCAGAGTTAAATTAAGATTGCATCTCTCGGCAATTTTTTCCGTGTTTTCAACTGCCTCGGGGATATCCCCGAACCATTCCAAAGCTTCTTCGGTTGATATGAAGTGATAATGTCCGTTACCGGCAAAGATTGCGGTATCACTGACATCAGTGTTGGTTGAAATAGCAACAAGAGTCTTGTGGGCCAAGGCATCGTCAGGATGAAGGTAGTGTGAATCCTGGGTGGCAACCAAAGGGATATTCAGCTTACGGGACAACTCAATGAGAGTATTTTTCCAATCCTGAAAGAACTCCACATCGGGGTGGTGCATGATTTCCAAGTAATAGTTTTCGGGGCCGAAAATGGATTGATATTCTTTGATGACTTCTTCGGTCTTTTCTTTATTTCCGGATTGAATGGCCCGGCCAAGTTCTCCACCCGGACAGCCGGAAAGGGCAATCAGTCCTTCCGAGCATTCACGAAGCAAGTCTTTATCCACGCGGGGTTTATAGTAGTAGCCCTCAAGGTGGGCAGCGGTTGTTAGTTTAATGAGATTTTGGTAACCCGTGTTGTCTTTGGCTAAAAGAGTGAGGTGGTAGCGTTTATTATCAATTTGGGCTTCTTTTTGAAACCGGCTTCGGTTGGCGACATATGCTTCAACTCCGATAATGGGCTTTAAACCATTTTTTTTGCACGCAGTATAAAAATCAATTGCACCGTACATTACTCCGTGGTCAGTCAATCCGATTGCAGTCATACCATGTTCTTTTGCCATCTTCACCATGTCGTCAATTTTAGACATGCCATCAAGAAGCGAGTAGTGAGAGTGTGTGTGAAGATGCACGAATTTCATAATAGGGTCAGATATTTAACCCATTTTATCATTTTAGAAGCTAAAGAATAGACCGAGTCCGCGAAACGACGACGAAGACATAGATTGTTTTATGACGAGGAGGAGAGACAATGGAATCGGTCTATTCTTTGCTTCTCGCAGCGGGCGGGCTGATTTTAGACCAAATCCTTTGTTACTCGGACTCGCAGTAGAATAATCTACAGCTTCAACCTCGCGTCTCGGATTTGGTTAAAATCCGCTCCGCTAAACTGATAAAATGGATTAATTATCTGACCTCAGTTTAGTTCTAAATAGTTTAATGAGCAATTAGGAAAAATTGTTGATAACATAAATTTTATAGCTCACACAACCTCTACAACCGCCGTAGGCGAGCAGTGGTCGTATGACCATGCATGACTGCGGGGGCATGTCTTTTTAAAATTTACTAATTTAAAAAAGACATGCCCCCTCCGCCGGTTAATTGGGTAGATAAGTGATAATTGTGAAAAGAGATTCAAAATGACAGAAAAATAATGAGGCAAGAGTGATATTGCATTAAACTAATTTCCATGTTAATATTTCAAAACTATGGCAGTACCAAGACATCACATGTCAAAAGGCAAGCAGAGTCGGCGCCGAAGCCACCTTGCATTAAAACCAAAGAATTTGGCGAAGTGTTCGCATTGCGGGAAAATGATAATGCCCCATATGGTTTGCAAATTCTGCGGATATTACAAAGATGCTGAAGTAGTGAATGTTCTCGCCAAAGAATTAAAGAAACGAGAAAAGAAAATGCAAGCTCAGAAATAGTTTATTTAAATTATGGCATCAAGACATCTATCCAGATCAGTAGCGATGCAGTCACTCTACGAGTGGGATTTTAGGGGTAGAAAGCAGGAAGACTTGCCCGTAATTATAGATAGGAATGTCAAAGAATTTGCTGCTGGCCTTGAAGATACGACTTTTGTTTCTCAACTGGTAGACGGCGTAATGAAGCATTTGCCGGAACTGGATCAAATAATAGAAAAAGCAGCACCCCAATGGCCTCTTGAACAAATAGCGGTTGTAGACAGAAATGTTCTTCGCCTGGGGCTTTACGAATTGCTTTTTGGAAATAGAGAAGAAGTTCCGCCTAAGGTTGCCATAAATGAATCAATAGAATTAGCGAAATCATTCGGAGGAGATTCGTCCGGTAAATTTGTTAATGGTGTTTTGGGGACGGTTTACAGAGAAATAGGAGAGCCGGGAAAGGACGATGCCCCGAAAAAGAAAGAAGATGAAGAACCAAAAAATGAATGACAAACTTTCTGATCTCGAAAATAAAATAGACGTTAACTTTAAGGATAGAAACATCCTTCTTCAGGCGTTGACTCACCGTTCATATCTGAATGAAAATCCAAAATGGGGTCAGGACCACAATGAACGTTTAGAATTTCTCGGTGATGCTGTTTTGGAGTTGGTTGTCACGGAGTATTTGTATAAGACATATCCCAATCCGGAAGGGGAGCTGACCAACTGGCGGGCGGCTTTGGTGAACGCTGTTACGCTTTCCAAAATAACTTCTGAATTTGACCTTAATGATTACGTTCTTCTGTCAAAAGGCGAAGCCAAAGACACCGGCCGTGCTCGGCAGTATATTCTGGCAAATGCGATGGAGTCGCTTATCGGGGCGATTTATCTTGACCAGGGATATGATGTTTCAGAAAAATTTATAAAGAAATTTATTTTGAAAGAGTTGCCCGGAATTATAGAAAATCAATTGTACAGAGATGCCAAAAGCTTGTTTCAGGAGAAAGCTCAGGAAAAAGTCGGCATTACTCCGACCTATGAGGTGCTGAAAGAATGGGGTCCGGATCATGCCCGCAATTTTCAGGTTGGCGTGTTTTTGGAAAAAGAGATGGTCGGTGTCGGCGACGGTCCCTCAAAGCAGGAAGCACAGCAGGTAGCGGCCTCGGACGCTTTGAAGAAAAAGGGCTGGTAGTTGATTTTTAAATGTATTTTTGATATTATCTTCAGACATGTTGATGATACGTTTACAAAGGACAGGAAAACGGGGACAGGCCTATTTTAGGGTCATTGTCGTTGAGCATACAAAAAAACCAAAAGGAGAATATTTGGAACTTTTGGGCTCTTATAATCCTCACGAAAAAGTGCTTAATGTTAAGAAAGACAGGATAGAGTACTGGATATCAAAAGGTGCCCAAGTATCTCCTACGGTCAATAATTTACTTGTAAATCATAAGATTTGGGATAAACCCAAAGTTCAGAGCTGGAAACCTAAAGCAAAACCAAAAGCAGAAGTTACAGCAACAAAAACAGCAACTTCAAAAGCGGAGGTTCCCAAAGAAGAACCGGCTCCCGTGGAAGCACAACCGGAACCGGCTATAAACTAAAAAAGTCCCATTAATGGGACTTTTTTAGTTTAAGGAAATGGTGTAAGGTTATTTATATAAACGAGATGGCAAACATAGATGATTACAATATTAGAGAAATTTAACTTAAACGTATTCAGGTGGATAAATGACTTAGCCGGACATAATGTCTGGCTGGATAAGTTTATGATATTTGCGGCCGATAATATGGGTTATCTTTTGGTTGCTTCAGTGTTTATTCTGTTCTGGAAAAAAGATTATTTTAAGAAAGTTGCCTTTGTTTCTTTGGGCTCGGCGATTGTGGCTAGACTTGTTTTTGTATCAATATTCAGATATTTTATCTACTCGCCGCGTCCGTTCTTAGTTCTTGAACATGTGAACGTCTTGATGAATCACGAGGTTGAATCGTCATTTCCTTCCGGTCATGCCTCGTTTTACTTTGCACTTGCCACCGGAGTTTATTTATATAACAAAAAAGCCGGCTGGGTTTACTTTGCCTTAGCCGGACTTTTGGGATTTGCCCGTATTTTCGTAAGCGTTCATTGGCCTCTGGATATATTGGCGGGAGCTGTGCTAGGGGTGGTTACAGCGGTATTAGTTAATTATCTGGTTAACCGTCTAAAACAAAAAATGCCTCTAAAGGCATTATTATAAAGTTTACTATTTTTTGTTAATCTCGTCTGATTAACCCTAATCTTTCCAAAGCCGCGGTTACATATTTGATTCTTGCTTCCCTAGAATCGTTGTCGTAGTTGGGATAATGTATAAACGACGCAAGAACAAGTTTCTCTCGAAAACTATCTAAACCATTTCCCCAGTACTTTTTCCAAAGAGCCTTAAGCATCTTTCTTGAATTTTTTTCTGTAACCCGTTCACCATCGAAAGATTTTAAGACAAGTTCTGTCAGCTTGACCTGACTGAGACTCATAGACGAACCTCCTTATAAAAAACCTATGAAATAATAACACGGTCTAATTATTTAGGCAATAGAAAGGTGTATTGTGCCCGAGGAGATTAACTTTTATCCGGTTGGATTATGTCTAAAAATTTTTGAACATCTTTTGAAAGACGAATATGATAGAAGTCTTTTTGCTGGAAAGGTGATTTGGGATTTGCCTTGAGTTTGTAAAATTTAGGTTTAAAACCAAGGTTTTCAATTAGATTCTTTACTTCTAAGGCCAAGCTCTCAATAATGGTTACGAAAATAACCATTGGATAACCTCTGTCTTTATAAATTGCGCCGTCTGTTTCAATCAACCCTCTAAGATAATTTATTTTGTATTCTTTTGTTTTTTTAATCCAGTCCGGAGTAGTTACGTTTTGTTTGAATTTTGAGCCTTTTGTTGCTTTCCAGCCGAGCAATTTTTCTAAATGGTTTGAATATACATATACATCAGTACAGTTCCCTTTCTTTTTTACGGTGCCAACTTTATTTTGCGGGAAAAGAGATTTTAATGATGAGATTATGTGTAATATTAGATTTGGATATTTATCATCACACGAAATTCTTAACCGAATAGTTTTTCTAACTAACGATAAATTGCCGTCACCAATAGACAATCCAACAACATAAGCTTGTAAGTTCTTGTCGGGGTTTATGATAGGAATACGATAATAAGCCATGGTGCCCAGGGAGGGACTCGAACCCTCAAGAGGTTGCCCTCACGGGTTTTTGAGACCCGCGTGTATACCAATTCCACCACCTGGGCAATACTGTGATATTTTAACATTTTTAATATTGATTTTCAACCCAATGGTGGTATGATTTTAGTATGGCTCGCATCATCAGCATATGTAATCAAAAAGGAGGAGTGGGTAAGACCACCACCTCGGTTAATCTTGGAGCCTATCTTGCCGCTCAAGGAAAATATGTTCTTCTTGTTGATTTGGATTCGCAGGCAAATGCTACGGTTGGATTGGGCATACATGTCGCAGAAAACGGTTCAAATGTTTATCACTCTTTGATTAGCGATCTTAATCCAAGTTTAGTCATCAAAAAAACATCTTTATTCGGATTTGATATTTTACCGGCGGCTCAAAGTTTGGCCGGTGCGACCGTGGAACTTGTTTCAATGGAGCAGAGAGAGCTACGTTTAAAAAGGGTCATTGATTCTTTAAGAACTAATTACGATTATATTATTATTGACTGTCCGCCTTCGCTTGGACTTTTGACGGTAAATGCTTTAGCCGCATCAGAGCGGGTTATTATTCCTGTTCAATGCGAGTACTATGCTTTGGAAGGATTAAGCCAGCTTTTAAAAACAATAGAACTGGTAAGAGGGGGACTTAATACAGATTTGCAAGTGTTGGGTGTCTTGCTTACAATGTATGATAGAAGGAACCAATTATCTAATCAGGTTTTGAATGAAGTTTCCAAAAATTTTCCGGGCAGAGTTTTTAATGCCGTAATTCCAAGAACCGTATCGCTTGCTGAATCGCCGAGTTTCGGAAAAACTATTTTGCAATTTGACCCGGATTCGAAAGCCGCGAGAGCTTACAGGCAATTAGCGGAAGAAGTTATAAGATTAAATTAACATGAAAAAATTATTTGGATTAGGAAAAGGATTGGGGTCTTTAATACCTTCCAACACAGAGCCTACCAACTCAAACAGAAAAGAGAATGTTTTTTACGTTGAAACAAATAAAATCAAAGCCAACCCGGATCAACCTCGACGTGATTTTGACGAGGAGGGGATAAAAGAGCTTTCAATGTCGGTAAGAAAATATGGTGTTCTCCAGCCGTTGCTTGTAACAAAGGTTGAGACAGAAACTCCGAAAGGACTGGAGGTTTCTTATCAGCTTATTGCCGGAGAAAGAAGATTAAGAGCGTCCCAGGTGGCCGGATTGCCCCAAGTGCCGGTTATTATAAGAGATGAGTTTGATAACAAAAAAGACAGACTTGAAGTTGCTTTAATAGAAAATGTTCAAAGAAAAGACCTGAACCCTGTTGAAGAAGCGGAAGCTTATGATCGGCTGGCCAAAGAATTTGGACTTACCCAAAAAGAAATTGCCGACAAAGTTTCCAAATCAAGAGAGGTGGTTGCTAACGCCGTCCGATTGCTTAATCTGCCCAAAGACATCAGGGACGCGCTACGAGCCGAGAAATTGTCGCGTGCACATGCTAAGGCGTTGCTGGCTTTCAGTGATGAAGCAAAGCAAAGAGAAGTTTACAATCAGATTTTAGCCGGAGGCGTTTCCTCCAAAGACGTTGAAAGCATGGCATCATCGGCTAAGCCGAATAAAAAAGGCACCAAGAAAGATAATAAATTTTCAACTCTTGAAAAAAACTTGAGCGAGACACTTCAGGCACCGGTATTAATTCATGCTTCGAATCCGTCAGCTGGCGGAGGCGGCAAGATAGTTGTCAGATTCGCCTCTTTAGAAGACCTCAACAAAATCGCCAAGTCGATTATTGACTAGTTTTCTTTTGGTCTGACCACGAGGCGGTTAAGAGACGGACACCGTGTCCATTTTTAATTTTTATAATATTTGAGCAAGTGATGGTGTGAATTGATACCCCGCGGTTAACGGTCATGTAGCCTTTTATTTTATGTTCCGTGGTGGGGTTACAGCACTTGGCCAGTTTGTAGAGAAGCCCCCTTTGCCCCTGAATAATTGGTACACCTTCTTTAGGAACCACCATCTCAACCTTTTTTACCTGTTTAACTTTAGGTTCTTCTACTTCGAGAGGTTCTTTTTCCTCTAATTCTTTGAAAAATGATTTAATTTTTTTTCTGGCTTCAGCTGTTTTAACAATTTTCAGCCAGTCAAAAGATGGTTTTTTGTCTTTGCCTTTTATAATTTCAACCACGTCCCCATTTTTTAATTCGCAATGGAGAGGAACTATTTTGCCGTTTATTTTAGCGCCTCTGGTCATGTGGCCTAAATCGGTATGAATAGCGTAAGAAAAATCTATAGGCGTAGCGCCGTCCGGCAGGTCTTTGACCTCACCTTTTGGCGTAAAGGCAAATATTCTATGCTTGAAAAAGTCTATTTTTAAATTGGACAAACCTTCGCCGGGAGCTACTTCCTTTAAAAAGTTTTTGAGCTGGTTAACCCACTGAACTTCTTTAATATTTGCCATGATGCTTTTTTTCTTGCCGCCCTCGCTGTAAGCCCAGTGGGCAGCAATACCGTTTTCGGCATATTCATGCATGTTCTCGGTTCTTATCTGTATTTCAACGATCCTGCCTTTTTCACAGAAAATAGTTGTATGGAGGGATTGATAGCCGTTTGGCTTTGGAAGGGCGATATAATCTTTTATCAAGCCGGGAAGGGGTTTATAAAACTTATGAATCACTCCAAGTGCTTCGTAGCAGGATTTGATATCAGGAACTATAATGCGCATTGCTGCCAAATCAAAGATTTTGTCTATATCCATTTCTTTTCGGAGCATCTTGCCATACAAACTGTAGTAGTGCTTGGCTCGGGAGTCCATTTCCAAAATTTTTATTTCGGCATCTGTTAAATGCCTTTTTATAACCGGTTTTGTTCTTTCTATATACTTTATTCGGTCAGCATACTTTTCTTTTACTTTTTTTATGAGTTGGGAATATTCAAGAGGGTAAACGTAGGGGAAGGCCATATCTTCAAGCTGGCCTTTTAAACGTCCCATTCCCAGGCGGGCCGCAATCGGGGCGTAAATTTCCAGGGTTTCAAGTGCAATTTTTCTTTGGTTTGTCTCGTCTTGATATTTCAAGGTTGCCATATTGTGATAACGGTCGGCGAGCTTGATTAGAATTACTCTGATATCTTCGGCCATAGCAAAGAACATTTTTTTAAGAGAGTTGAGATGCTCGGTGTTGCTCTTTTTTTCATTGGTCCGCCATCCGCCCGAATTGGCGGAGGCGGAGCCGGCATACTCTATTTTGCTTAGTTTGGTCACGCCATCAACAAGAAAAGCTATATCCTTTCCAAATTCTTTTTCTATCTCTTTATAAGTGATTGAAGTGTCTTCAACAGTATCATGCAAAATTCCGGCGGCGATTGTAGCAGGGTCAAGTCCTAATTCAGACAAAAAATAAGCCACATGGAGCGGGTGGCTTAAATATTCTTCTCCTGATAATCGTTTTTGTCCCTCATGGGCCGATTTTGCCAATTCAAAAGCTTTCTCGATGAGTTTTTTGTCCGCCTCCTTATAAGTCGGATTTTCCAGTATTTTCTCAAGTATTTGATACATTTAAATAAAAACTACTCCCTTATGGAGTAATTTTCAAATATATTGTATATTGTTTCTACTCTTTCTTCTTTCTTCCTCTTCGTCCCACTTTCTTTTCTTCTTTAAATATTTCAAGGGCGCGGGGCAATTCTATGGTATAGACATCATCGCCGGAGGCTTTTTTGAGTGAGCGGAAATCGCCGTCGTGCATGACATACGGTCCGAAACGTCCGATGTTAGCGATGATATCTTTTCCGGTTTCGGGATGTGTACCTAGTATGCGTGGCAAGCTTAAAAGCTTAAGCGCATCCTGGAGGTTAACAGTGGAAGGGTCTTTTTCTTTGGGAATGCTTGAGCGGGGTGGTTTGGAATTGTTTTTTCCGCCTCCGCCAGAACGGGCGGATGGCGGATTTTCACCCAATTGAACATATGGTCCGAACCGGCCTTCAAGAACAAAAATTGGTAAGCCGGTCTTTGGGTCTGACCCAATCGGTTTATTTGGTTCAACGACGGAACCATCTACTCGGCGTGCTCCGGTGCAATCAGGATAGCGTTCACAGCTCATAAATTTTCCACTTCGGCCAAGCTTGATAATCATGGGACTGCCGCAAACAGGGCATTTCCACTCTTTGTCAGCTGGACCCAGATTGGTAAGTTTATCTATTTTTTCTTTTGCTTTGACATCCCGATGGAACGGTGTGTAGAAATCCTGAAGAGTTTTAACATACTCTCTTTTACCGGTTGCAATATCATCAAGCTCATCTTCCATTTCAGCGGTAAAAGTGTCGCTGATGTAATTCATAAAATTTTCTTCAAGAAATGAACTAACAACTTCGCCAGTATCGGTGGATTTAAGCGCCCGGCCTTCTTTCTCAACATATTTCCGGTCGTATAATGTTTTAATAATTGAGGCATAAGTAGACGGCCGTCCGATACCGCGTTTTTCTAGTTCTTTAATTAGGCCGGCTTCTGAATAACGCGACGGCGGTTCTGTGTGTTTTTCTTCGCTCACAACATCTTTAAGAGTCAATGTTTCGTTTGTGGCAACTTTAGGCAATTCTATATCTTCGCCTCGGGCGCGTACATCACAGGCAAGCCAGCCGTCAAAAATAACCCTGGAGCCGGTAGCGGAGAAGTCTGGTATTCCACCATCCTTGATCGTGGCAGTAATTTTGGCACGAAGAAGTTTGGCGTCGGCCATTTGTGAAGCAACTGTCCGTTCGCGTATAAGGCGGTAAAGTTTTTTCTGATCTTCATTGTTTCCTGCTTTTTCTTTCCAGGCATCTGTCGGCCGGATTGCTTCGTGGGCTTCTTGGGCATTTTTACTTTTGGTTTGGTAAGTTCGCGGTTGGACATATTCTTTACCGTAGGTTTTTTCAACGAGGCCAACAATCTGTCCCTGTGCGGAAGCGGCTAAATTAACGCTGTCGGTACGCATGTAAGTAATAAAACCTTGCTCGTAAAGTTTTTGAGCAATACCCATTGTTCTGGATGGTGTAAAGCCGAGTCGTGAACTTGCTGTTTGCTGAAGAGTGGAAGTGGTAAATGGCGAGCGGGGAGACCGCTTAATCTCGCTTTCGTTAATATCTTTGACAAACCATGAACCCGCTTTGCTTTTTTCAAGAATTTTTTCGGCAACTTTGAGATCTTTGGGCTCTTCTTCACAGATAACATGGAAAATAGTTTTATTATTTCCAAAGACATCTGCGGAAATAATATAGTAAGCCTCGCTTTTAAAAGCACGGATTTCGCGTTCGCGTTCAACAATAATCCGAAGCGCCGGCGACTGGACGCGTCCGGCGGATAATCCATAACGGACTTTTTTCCAAATCAGGCCTGAAAGGTCGTAGCCTACAAGCCGGTCAAGTACTCTCCGTGCTTCCTGTGCTTTTACAAGTTCAAGATCTATTCCGCGCGGGTGTTCTAAGGCCTCTTTTATGGCACTTTTGGTGATTTCATGGAATACAATCCGTTTAGGTTTTTTTAAGCCGAGTACTTCCGATACGTGCCAGGCGATTGCTTCTCCTTCCCGGTCAGGGTCGGTAGCAAGGTAAATTTCGTCGGATTTTTCCGCAATATTTTTAAGGTCATCCAGAATGCTTTGTTTGTCTTTGTCTATTTCGTAATGTGGAATAAAACCGCCTTTTATGTCTATGGCTTTTTTATTGCTTTTCGGCAGATCTCTTACATGGCCGACAGAAGCACGCACGGAAAAACCGCTTCCTAAAAATTTGGAGATTGTTCTTGATTTAGTTGGCGACTCAACGATTATTAAATTCACTTATTTAAACTTTTAAATATTTAAACTTTTCGGTACTTCCCATTGCCTATGTTTTTAATCAGACCCTTGATTTCCAGAACCGATAATGCAGCGATAATTTTGGAGGTTTCTTTTTCAGATTTTCTTATTATGTCATCTATGAACATAGTCCCATCTTTATCCAGTATAGCAAGAATAATTTTTTGGACAGGATCCTTTGTGGATAGAACCGGTTTTAAATCTTCAAATAATTTTAAATTTTCTCCATATTCATCCAAAATGTCCTGAGCCGAATTTACCAATTTAGCCCCCTTTTTAATTAAGTTGTTGGGGCCAACTGAGTTAGAAGAGAAAATACTTCCCGGAACGGCAAAAACATCGCGGTTTTGGTCTATAGCGCATTGAGCGGTAATCAAAGCCCCGCTTTTTTCAGGAGCCTCTATGACCAAGACGCCTTTAGACAGACCGCTGATGAGCCTGTCTCTTATTGCAAAATTTATCCCAAGTCCAGGGTAACCGGATGGGTATTCGGAAATTATAAGTCCGTCGTTGTCCAAGATATCCTGCGCTAGTTTTGAGTTTTCTGGTGGGTAGATTTGATCAAGCGGTGTTCCGAAAACAGCAATTGTTTTTCCTTCACAATCTAAAGTGGTTTGATGGGCCACAGTATCAATTCCCATGGCAAGTCCGCTAACAATGACGAATCCTGCTTGTACCAACCCTCTTACAACGTTTTGCGCAACTTCTTTACCGTATGATGTGAGCTTGCGGGTACCGACTACGGCAAAACAGGTTTTATTAAGAAGATTTAAATTACCCCGGCAATACAGAATTTGAGGTGGATCGGCAATGTGGGTTAGTAATTTTGGATAAACTTCTTCTCCGATTGCAATTTTTTTGATAGGCCAATTCATTAACATCAAGATTAGGCGAGTTTGAGTAATTGGTCAAATAATGTTAATCTGGGTTTAATTATTTAGAACACATTATAAATGTATTTATCAGTAATAATCCCGGCTTATAACGAGGAAAAACATATCAGGGACACTGTCGAATCAATTTACCAATATCTTTCTGGTAAGAATATTGAGCATGAAATATTAGTTGTTACCGACGGTTCAACGGATAAGACCGATGATATCGTCCGCTCAATGTTCTCCACGACCCCGACCCTTAAATTGTTGGATTATGGACGGAACAAAGGTAAGGGGTTCGCGGTTCGTCATGGCATGCTTAAGGCCGAAGGACAATACCGGCTTTTTACCGATGCCGATAATGCAACATCAATAGATCATATTGAAAAAATGATGCCCTTCTTTAGCCAAGGTTATGATGTTGTCATTGGCTCAATAGCTTTAAAAGATAGTGTCATTGCTTCCGGTTCAGAGCCAATCTGGAGAAGACTATTCGGGAAGATGGGCAACCTGTTTATACAGTTAATGGCTGTGCCGGGCATTAGTGATACACAGAGAGGTTTTAAAATAATTACTGCTAAAGCTGCCCAAGATATTTTTTCAAAGACAGTTATTAACTATTGGGGTTTTGATATTGAGATGCTCGCTTTGGCCAGAAAGTTTGGCTACAAAATAAAAGAAGTTTCTATTACTTGGAAAAACGATCCAGACACTGCTTCTCATCCGCATCTTTCAGCATACTTTCAAGTTTTGATGGAAACAGTTAAAATAAGGTGGAATCTAATGACGGGAAAATACAATGATAAATGAATTCAGACAAGATATTGTTTCCGGCGACTGGATTTTAATTTCTACCGAAAGAGCTAAAAAACCGGTCCCCCAAGAAATTGTTCAACATGAACAGCTTTACCAAGACAAAGAATCTTGTCCTTTTGAAGATCCAGTAAAGTCAGACGGTAAGGATCCAATCCTTGTTTATAATGATGGTAATAAAATTGTATGGAAAACCGGATATACCAACGAGTGGACGACTATAGTTGTGAAGAATAAGTTTCCGGCTCTTATGGAGGGAGTTTGTGTACCATCTCGGAATGTCGGGCCATTTTTGGTCACAGACGGTTTTGGATTTCATGAACTTGTTGTTACCCGCGACCATGATAAAAGTTTTGCTCAATTTACAGACCAGGAAACTATAGAAGTGATAAAGGTTTATAGAGAACGATATAATTCAATATCTCAAGATGAATGCGGTGATTATGTGATGATATTCCACAATCATGGCCGTTTGGCGGGAGCAAGCGTTTATCACAATCATTCCCAGATATTATCTATGCCCATCATTCCTCCAGGTATTCTTAAAAACATGAAAGGGGCAAGAGATTTTTTTGAAAAAACTGGAGAAAAGGTCCACGAAATGCTTATAGCATGGGAAATAAATCAGAACAAAAGAATTGTTTGTGAAAACGAAAAGTTTATTGCCTTTTGTCCTTTTGTCAGTCGTGCTCCTCACGAAATAAGAATTTTTCCCAAAAAGAGTGAGTCTAACTTTGGAGACATACCGGAAGAAGATATTACAGATTTGGCGGAGATACTAAATAAGGTCTTAAGAAAATTACATTTAGCTCTCAACAATCCTGATTATGCTTTGTTTATCCATACCGCGCCAATTAAAAAAGATAAAACGGATCTCTATGATTTTTATCATTGGCATATTGAAATAATGCCCCGTTTTTCTATTTTAGCGGGACTGGAATTGGGTACAAATGTGTTTGTAAATACAGTTGATCCTGACGAAGCGGCAAAGTTATTCAGGGAAACTTAGGACCCCATATCAATAATATCTTTCAGACGCGTTGCGAAAGATATTATTGATATGGGGTCTATTTTAAAATGATAGGATTAGCTTCTTATATAAGTGAGTGGACGCTTGGAATTATTGATAAAACCGGTTATGCCGGCATTTTTCTTTTGTCGGCTCTTGAAAGCTGTGCTATTCCCATACCTTCGGAAGTAGTGGTTCCATTTTCCGGATTTTTAGCAGTATCGGGGAGGTTTAATATCTGGCTCGTTATTTTAGTGGCTACGATTGCCAACCTTGTGGGTTCTGTAATTTTATTTTGGATAGGCAGGTCAGGAGGTAGGTGGTTTCTGGAGCGTTATGGTAAATATGTTTTGATAAGCAAGCATGATATGGAAAAAGGGGATGAGTGGTTTAAGAAATATGGCGACGTGGCTGTTTTTTGGTCAAGAATGCTTCCGGTTGTCAGGACATTCGTTTCTTTGGCAGCAGGTGTTGCTGACATGAATTTTTATAGATTTTCTACCTATACGTTGCTTGGGTCATTGCCCTGGAATGCAGGCCTTGCAATTATCGGTTATAAAACAGGCGAAAACTGGAGGGTGTTGGAAAAATACTTTAGAAAATTTGATCTTTTTATTGTTGCTATAATTGCAGTCTTGATAGTTGTTTATTTATGGAAACATCTTCGAAAAAGACAATAATCGCCAACTGGAAAATGAATCCTCAAACTTGGGCCGAAGCCGAACAGATTTTGGATTTTGTTAACGACCATCTTGAATCAGGAAATGAAAAAAATCTTTCCTTAGTCTTTTGTCCGCCTTTTGTTTTTTTGGAAGAAGTGGGGAAGGTTTTAAAAAATTCTCATCTTGAGGACGAGGCCTCGTTGGGAGCGCAGGATATTTTTTGGGAGGATAAGGGCGCCGATACGGGAGAAATCTCCGGGCCGATGCTAAAACAGTTGGGGGTCCAATATGTTATTGTCGGTCATTCTGAAAGAAGGTGGAAACTGGATGAGTCAGATGAAATGGTTAACAAAAAAATAAAAGCAGTCCTTCGTAATGAAATGGTGCCTATTGTGTGCGTGGGAGAGAGGGTCAGAGATGATAACTTTAGGGAATTTTTAAAAGAACAAGTAAAAAAAACATTTGCCGGTTTGAATCGTGATGAGCTGGAGAAATGCATGATTGCTTATGAGCCGGTTTGGGCTATTTCAACTAATCCTGACGCTAAACCTGATACCCCAGAATCTGCCATTGAATCAATTGAAATTATTAAAAACATTCTTTTTTCGAATTTCGAGATTCGTGCTTCGGATTTAGTTTTCCTGTATGGTGGTTCTGTGACTTCAAAAAATGTAGCCGACTTTATCGGACAAAAAGAAATTGACGGCGTCTTGGTGGGTGGCGCGAGCGTGAATAAAGAAGAATTTGTAAAGATTTTATCTCTGATAAAATGAAAAACTTAAGGCAGGTGGATTTAAAAAACAAAAAAGTTTTATTAAGAGTTGATTTTGATGTACCTGTTTCAGACAAAGGCCTGATTGAAGAGTCGTTTAGAATTAAAAAGCAAAAAGAAACACTCGATTGGCTTTTGGGTCAGGGGGCGCTCGTCGTGATGGTTTCGCACATTACAAGCGTTCCAAGTTTTGGAGGTTTGATTCCCCAGTTACACATTTTACTTGGTTTGGAAATTAATTTAATTAAAAGTGTCCCGGAAACAAGTTCATATCTGGAGCACTATGCCGGTCCGGCTTTGTTGGATAATATCCGTCAAAATGAGGGAGAGGAGAAAAACGATTCGGAATTTGCCAAGCAATTAGCTCTGGGATTTGATTTATATGTAAATAACGATTTTGCCGTCTGTCATCGCAATCATGCTTCGGTTTCTGCGATTACTAAATTTCTGCCAAGCTATGCGGGATTTTTGATTGAAGCAGAGGTTGCCAAGCTTCAGGAAATTATTGATGCCCCCAAAGACGGAAAGATTTTAATAATGGGAGGCGCCAAAGCATCAACAAAAATACCGGTCATAAAAAACTTTTTGGACAAAGCAGACAAAATATTAATTGGCGGCGTGACTGCCAATGATATCTTGAAAGCTAAAGGGCAAGATGTGGGCAATTCCGTCGTTGATGAAAATCCTTTGGAACTGTTGGCAGGTTTGGATTTAAATAATACACAACTGGTTATGCCGAAGGACTACAACATTTCTGAAAACAAAATTTTGGATATCGGTCCGGAATCAATCAAAGAATTCTCGGAAATAATAAAAAACTCTAAAATGATAATCTGGAACGGCCCGATGGGATTATTTGAGAATGATAACTTTGCCGAAGGCACAAGAGCTATTGCTCAAGCCATTGCCGATTCAAAAGCATTTAAAGTTCTTGGCGGAGGAGACACCATTTCCGCAATTGACAAATTTGGCATGATTGGTAGGTTTGATTTCTTATCAACCGGTGGAGGAGCGATGCTCGCATTTTTGGCAGGTGAAAAGTTGCCTGGACTTAAGGCTTTGAAGTATTATAGTCAAGATGATTAAATTTAAAGAAAAAAGAGAAACAACACGAAAACCCACAAAAAACATTGTGGTACTTTATCATAATGATTGCACCGATGGTTTTAGTGCGGCGTGGGTGGCGTGGAAAAAGTTTGGTCAGAAAGCTGACTATATCGGCATTGATCCCGGAACTGCTCCGATAGTAGAACTCAAAGGCAAAGAGGTATATATGGTAGATTTAATTTATCCTGTTCAATATCTAAAAAAATTAATTGCCTCAAATAAAAAGTTTGTGGCAATTGATCATCATATTTCTAATCAAAAAGCATTTGAACTGGTTCCGGAAGGACTTTTTGACCTTAACCATTCCGGAGCTGTTTTGGCCTGGATGTATTTTTTTCCAGAAATAAAAATACCAAAACTGCTTAAACACATTGAAGATATGGATTTATGGAGATTTAAAATGCCGGGAACCAAAGAGATAATTTCTTTTCTTGATGCTATTGATTTCGATTTTAAAAAGTGGAGTAAAACGATAAAAAACGTTGAGGATAAAATAAAATATAACCAATATCTGAAAAAAGGAGAATTTATACTGAAATATCAAGACCAGCTGATAGAAAACATTATTGCTAATCACGCTATGCCTGTTAATTTTTTGGGCTATAAAACTTATGCCGTGAACTCACCTGTATTTAATTCTCAAATAGCCAACGCTCTTCACAAAAAATTACCGCCGATAGGAATTGTATGGTCTCAGGGAAATGACGGAAGCATTCACGTGTCTTTAAGATCAGACGGTGTCGTTAATGTTTCTAAGTTGGCTGGGAAATTTAGAGGTGGCGGTGGACACAGAGGATCTGCCGGATTTTCATTACCTGTCGATTTTCCGCTTCCATGGAAAAAACTTTAAACTTTAAATATTTAAATATAAAATTTTATGGAACATAAAATTTTGGTACATACCGATGGGGGTTCTCGCGGTAATCCGGGGCCGGCGGCTATAGGGGCTGTTATTGAATTGGCATCCGCCGGTTGGCGGAAAGAATACGGCGAATATATCGGCGAGACAACCAACAACGAAGCCGAATACCGGGCGGTGATTTTTGCCCTTAAAAAACTCAAGGCATTAATCGGTTCGGATAAATGCAAAGAAAGTTCTGTCCAATTTTTGCTGGACAGCGAGCTTATTGTAAAACAACTGAATAAAGAGTATAAACTCAAAGATAAAAATATCCAGAATTTTTTTATTGAAATTTGGAATCTCACTTTTGACTTCGGCGAAGTTTATTTTGTCCATGTTCCCAGGGAAGAAAACACTGAAGCTGACAGAATCGTCAATCAGGTTTTAGATAAGGAGACAAATAAATTATTATAATCAAAAAATCACTTTTAAAGTGATTTTTTGAACTATCTTGTCCATAATAAGCCGGGTTCTGTCGAGGATAATCATTTATCTAGGCTTGTTATTACTAACAAGCTCAAGCGGTCTACTTGTCTTCCCCGCTACAAGCGGAGAGTTTGACCTTGCACCCGAGTAAGGATTTGGCCGTTTCAATTCTCATCTTCTTACCCCTCGATGAGAACTAAGCTTTTCCCGATGTTATTATCAGGAGTTTGGGGTTTGCTTCATTTTGTCTTTCGACTCAATGCGTCTCTTATCGCACCTCTCACGTCGCCGTGGATGGGGATTACCCACTACCCTTTGTATTCGCCAAAAAGCAAAAAGAGTGCCCGGACTTTCCTCTCTATGGGCCATAAAACCCAAAGAGCGATTATCTAATGAACAAGACCTATTAATTTTACTCCTTTCCAAGAAATAAATCAACCATTCTACAATTATACCGAATTAAACATAGAACTCGGCTTATTGTTTACAAAATGAAACGCCGCCCCTAACGAGGCGGCGTTTCATTGAAATTTAACTAATTTAGTGCTATCTTGACTCATTATATGAATACTAAGTACATAATTGGCGGGTTAATAACTGTAATATTTATCTCCGTATCAGCTAATTGGTTTTTGATTAGAAAAAATGTAAATATATCCGACACGGAAGATCTTATTTCTGAAACTACTCCAAACCCATCTGCTTCATTTTCTCCGACATTCAGCCCCATCCAAAGTGGTAAAAATATTATAGTTTTTTCACCTAAACCGGGCGATAAAGTAGATTCACCCATTACCATAAAAGGGAGAGCCAGAGTTTTTGAGAATACCTTTGTTGTTATATTGAGAGATGAAAAAGGTGGAGAACTGTATAAGGATCAAGCCATTGCTAATGCTTCTGATGTGGGCCAGTACGGAAATTTTGAGGTGAAAGTTGTGATACCGCCCCGTTCCTTAATGAAGGCAACTTTAGAAGTATTTGACTATTCAGCTAAAGACGGTTCCGTGGAGAACCTTGTTTCTATTCCTCTTGAGATTGCAACAAAAGAAACTATAGATTTAAATGTTTATTTAACAAATAACAAATTAAACCCAGAAGCTACCTGTACCAAAGTATTTCCGATAAAAAGACAGATTTTAAAAACAAAAGAAGTTGCCTATGTGTCTTTGTACCAACTAATACAGGGCCCAAATATAGGGGAGTTGAGCGAAGGCTATGACACTGGCATTCCAGGACAAACAGCTATTAATTCAGTAAAAATTATTAACGGCACGGCATATGTAGATTTTGACGAAGGATTAGAATATGGTGTGTCGGGATTATGCAGGGTAACAGCTATACGCTCCGAGATAGAAGCTACACTTAAACAGTTTACGTCAGTTAAAAATGTGGCGATTTCTATTAATGGTCGGACAAAAGACATCTTACAGCCATGAGAAAATCTGACTTAGTTTTCAATGCCTTAAGACTGCCGGTAGATTTTCTGATGCTTATTGTGGCCGGCACGATAAATTACGTTTTAAGAACAAAATTGCTCTCTTTTTTCAGGCCGGCATATTTTGAGTTTAATCTGCCGTTGTTGCAATATTTATATCTGGTACTTTTTGTTTCTATGATTTTTTTATGTTTATATGCGATATCCGGGCTTTATTTAATGAGGGTAAGAATGAGCATCGCAGAAGAATTCACCAAAATACTTGTAGCGTCTTCTGCGGCGGTGATGACCATCATTGTATATATTTTCTTAAGGCAAGAACTTTTTAATTCAAGATTCCTTGTTCTGGGGGGCTGGTTCTTTGTGGTCCTATTTGTTTTTCTGGGACGGGTGTTGGTAAGATATCTCCAGGTGTTTTTTGTGTCTAAATATAATTTTGGTATTCACAAAATAATGATTATCGGGAGTGACAATTCTGCCGGAAATATTATAGACGAGATAAATAAAAATCCATCTTCCGGTTATCGGATTGTAAAACATCTTTTAAGTCCTGAAATTGAAGAAATTAAACTTTCAGTAGGAAACCTGGGGGTGGATGAGGTTATTTTAACTAATCATGATTATCCGGCAGGTAAAATCGTTGAGCTTATTGATTTTTGCAATGAGAATCATATAATTTTTAAGTTTGTTCCCAACCTAAGCCAGACGATGATTACTAATTACGAGGTGGAGGTTATAAACGGGATGCCCCTGATAGAGCTAAAAAGAACCGCTCTTGATGGGTGGGGGAAAATTATTAAAAGGGTTCTTGACGTGTTTTCCGGAGCTTTGGGCCTGGTGGTATTTTCTCCCCTTATAGGCATAATTGCTTTTGCCATAAAGTGGGAAACGGAAGGCCCGGTTTTTGCTCGGCTGAAACGTGTTAGTAAAAATAAAGAATTTAATCTTTTGAAATTTAGGGGAATGATAAAGAACGCAGAAGAATTGAAGCCTCACCTTGCCATTTTCAACGAAAGACAGGATGGCCCTCTTTTTAAAATAAAAAATGACCCAAGAATTACGGGCATAGGGCGTTTTATAAGAAGATATAGATTTGATGAAATACCCCAGTTCTGGAATATTTTAATGGGTGATATGAGCTTGGTCGGTCCTCGGCCTCATCAACCTGACGAGATTTCAAAATATGAGAGGCACCACAAGAGGGTATTAGCAATTAAAGCCGGAGCGACCGGATTAGCGCAAGTATCAGGAAGTTCTGACTTGCCGTTTAATCAGGAAGTAGCTCTTGATACTTTTTATATTGAAAACTGGTCTTTATGGTTAGATTTGAAGATTGTTATTAAAACCTTAGTTAAGGTATTTACAGACAGGTCGGCCACCTAATACTCCGAGTTATGAAAATTGCTTTTGTTCATGAATACTTGAATCAATTCGGAGGAGCCGAAAGAATGCTTCAGGTTTTGTGTGCTATGTATCCAAGAGCCCCTATCTACACACTCTTGTACGATAGAGATGCAACAGGAGGAGTATTCGACGGACGGGTTATAAAAACATCTTTTCTCCAGAACCTTCCTTTTACAAAAAAGCATCACAGGATTTTTCCACTTTTGATGCCCTTAGCCATAGAGCAGTTTGATTTTTCTGACTACGACGTAGTCCTTTCTCTGTCAGCCTCTTTTGCAAAGGGGATTATTACCAAACCCCATACGAGGCATATTTGCTACTGTCTTACCCCGCCCAGGTTTTTGTGGGATAACAGCCAGAAATTTGTGGAGGAGTTTGGTTATCCCGGGTTGATAAAAAAGTTTCTTCCGCCGTTTATAACTTATTTAAGAATTTGGGATAGTCAGGCATCATTGAGGGTTGATGATTTTTGGTCAATCTCAAATTTTATAAAAGACCGGGTCGGAAAATATTATTCCAGATCCTCTCAAGTTGTTTATCCGCCGGTAAATACGGCTAAATTTAATATTTCTGAACAAACCGGGGATTATTTTTTAATGGTTGGCCGGCTTGTTTCATATAAAAGATTTGACTTAGCCATAAAAGCTTTCAACCAAAACGGACTACCGCTTAAAATTGTCGGTACCGGACCAGAACTGAATAAACTCCGAAGCCTTGCTTCTGGAACTTCCAGAAGCAAGGCTTCGGGGAAAAATATAGAATTTCTCGGTCTGGTTTCTGATGAAAAACTCGCAAAATTATATTCTAATGCCCAAGCATGTATTTTCCCCCAAGAAGAGGATTTCGGAATCGTTCCGCTTGAATCTATGGCATCAGGCAGGCCAGTTATAGCTTATAGGAGAGGAGGGGCAGTAGAAACAATAGTGGAAAACGAAACAGGGTTATTTTTTAATGACCAAACACCCGAATCTCTTCAAGAGGCAATAGAAAAGTTTTACAACTTAGAGTTCGGGCCGGAAGTTTGTCGGAAACAAGCTGAAAGGTTTGACGTTGGTATTTTTAAAGAAAATATTATTAAACATTTAAATATTTAAACATTCGCATTATGACCATAGGCATAGATATCAGGGTTTTGGGGTCGGGCACAAAAAGCGGAGTAGAGGAATATGTTGAAAATTTGCTTGCCCATATGCTTCCGTTAGGCAAGGATGTTAAATTTAAATTGTTCTATTCTTCGCTGAAAAATGATTTAAAGGAATATGATTGGATGAAATTGCCGAATGTTAAGGTGTTCAATTTCCGGCTGTCCAATAAATTATTATTTAGTTTATCCAGATTGGTTAACCGTCCTTATATAGACAGGCTTATCGGGGGAGTGGATGTTTTTTTCTCACCTCATTTTCTTTCAGCTTCTTTGTCGCCAGACTGTAAAAGAATTACTACGTTTCATGACTTGTCCTATGTCTGTTTCAAAGAGTTCTTTTCTTGGCGTAGGAATCTTTGGCATAAGTTTCAGATGCAATCTTTGGGCGGGCCTAATTTATCGGACAAAATTATTGCTGTGTCGCAATCAACTCAAAAAGATCTTATTGAAAAATATGATTTTTATTCCGACAGGATTAGGATGATTCATTCCGGGATTTCTGTCTTAATGTTTAGACCATCGGAAGAGGAGTTGAAGTTGTTCAGAAGAGAAAATAATCTTCCGGGGAATTTTATTTTATTTTTAGGAAAATTGGAACCCCGCAAAAATATTGCAGGATTGATAAAGGCGTTTAATGTTTTAAAAAGTTCTAACAAATTTGAAGATCTGAATTTAGTTATTGTTGGATCGCCTGGATGGCTTTATAAAAATATTTACCGCGAAGCTGAATTATCTCCGTATAAAAATGGAATAATTTTCAAAAATTATATCAAAGATGAAGACAGAAAATTTTATTATTCTCTTGCTTCTGTTTTTGTTTACCCATCTTTTTTTGAGGGATTTGGTTTTCCGCCACTTGAGGCAATGACTTGTGGAACTCCAGTTGTAACCTCTTTTAACTCATCTTTACCAGAGGTGGTTGGGAATGCCGGAATACTTGTTGATCCAAACAGTGCTGTGGATATCTCAAATGGGATTAGGGCAATCATTGAAGATGAAGTTCTCCGAGGCTCTCTTGTGGAAAGGGGCTACAAGAGGGTTAAAATGTTTGATTGGGTAAGCTGTGCAGAAGACACGATGAGGACTATTTTGAGTAAATAAGTATTAATGTTTAATAAAGTTTAGTAATTAAATTAATCTAAAAAATGAGCAAGTTGTCGGGGGGTTTATTTTTAGGGTCTAATTAGTCTATTTTTATCTCAATAATTTGTTGTCTAATTTAGGGTAAATTTGGTCTTAAAAAACCCTTCTTTTGGCTCTAAATTTGATAGTTAATTTAGCCCTGAATTTGATGTTGTGTGCCTATAGGCGAATGCTGTATAATTAGCATAGACATTAAGTTTATCGTGAATCTCGTGAGTATCGTGAGTATCGCGAATCTCGTGAGTCTCGGGAGCCACAAAACTCTTGATGTTCAACCCCTTTCTGGTCTTTAAAAATTTCTGCGCTGAATGGAGCTTTTGTTTGCTCTATTCATGACCGAAAAAGAATCAAATGAAAATTTAGTCTTGTCTCATAGAGACGAGCTTGTCTCTATAGAAGAAAATTCCCCAACTGGTGAGGGATATTTGTCACTCCAGATTTTATCTGATAAATATGGCTACGCTAAGGACTACATAGGATGGCTTTCAAGAACCGGCCGGATTGAAGCTGTCCGCTATGGCAAGTATGGTAAATGGCATGCCTCTGAAGAGTCTTTAAAGAAATATCAATTATCCCTGATACCTTCCACGGGTGTGGAGGCAGTTCCAACTGCAGGATTTCAGCCGATAATTTACGAGTCCAATCCAAAAAATATTTCAAAAAAGTCTTCGCTTCCAGCAAGAAAAACATCTATCGAGATTGGTCATGAAACAGAAACAGCAATTGTTCCGCCTGTTCTTTCTACAGTTCTTTTTAAAAACGACGGTTCCTACAGTGCAGATCCAAAGTTAATTTCATCTGGAAAAAGTTCGAAGTTCTTAAGGGGACCGGAAAGGATAAGTGCCATCCTGACATTTGTGATTGTCTTGGGTGGCATTTTGTTTTTTATAAACTCTAATCTTCCATCCGCAGATTTTAATGTTGTCTCTTTCAAAAATACCACTGCTTCTATTTGGTCGGATTTCTTTAATTGGTTGTTCAATGCTAAAAAAAATGAATCAGGAACATATATTACCATTGAAGAATACAACAAGATTCAGAATCAAATCGCGGGTCTTAAATCTGAACTGCAAAATAAGACCTTTGTTATCCAGCAAACCGGACAGACCATAGTTCCTTCTCTGAAAGTTCCTCAACCGCAGATTATTCAAAAAATCATCAAAGAGGCCTCTGCCTCTTCTTTAGATTTGAATACCGTTATCACTGACCTCGATGCTCTTGAACAAAGGGTCAACACTCTGGCTTTGAACTTTGATTTTTTTTCGAAGCAAGCCCCCACTGTCTTTCAACTTCCCTCAAGCAATACCACAGGTATCGGTCCGATTACTCTGAATCCCCATAAAATTGAAACGGAAGTCCTTACTGTTTCCGGAAGCGGCTCTTTAACTGGATCTTTGTCGGTGTTAAGCGATCTTACGATTGACACAAATACTCTATATGTAAATTCTTCTAACAATAGAGTGGGAATAGGAACAACCAATCTTGAAACCGCTTTTGAATTGGTGGGTACAGCCAGTATTTCGGGGGGGCTTTCAATTGGAGGGGCTCTTACTGTTGGCGGAATCAACAGTTCCGGAACTGATCTTACGGTTGTTGGTAAAATTTTTACCACCAATCTTGAAGTTCAGGGCACGGCTTCGGCATCATATTTTTTAACTGGCAATGCTCTTCAGGTTGCAGGATTTTCATCGGTGGCATATTCACGTTTTGGTACAGACACAACGAGCCATCCTGGAAGCATTACCTCTGCTAATGATTTGTTGATTTCCGGAGATTTGGAAATTAACGGAGGGTTGTTTATCGACGGCTCCCTTGCTCTTAGCCAGGCATCTGCTTCTTATTACTATTCCCAAAAAGATACTGCTGCTTCACCGTCATATTCATTTTCTACAGATCAAAACACGGGCATGTTTAGTCCTGGTAGTGATCTCCTTGCTTTTTCAACCGGTGGGACGGAACGTCTAAGAGTTAACTCATCCGGATATGTCGGTATCGGGACCACAAACCCGATGACACTTTTTGAAGTCCAAGGTACAGCTTCTGCCTCATATCTCCTGACCGGCAACACTATCCAGGTCGGAGGCTTTGCATCTGCGGCGTATAACAGATTCGGGATAGCAACTACTGGCCACCCTAATTACATCACCACCACCAATGATCTCCTTATCTCCGGAGACCTTGAAGTCAGGGGCAGTATCTCTGCCAATATTGCTTCTGTGTCCAAGATGTTTGTTATGAACAACACCGCTTCTGCTTCTATACTCTTCCAATCAAACGGTTCCGGTGGAACTAATCAAAGCAACTTCTCAATTGGAGTAGGGAATGGGACGGAAAGATTAAACATCTTTGGCAACGCTAATAGTCCTTTTGTGACCATTGCTTCAATTGGTTATGTTGGCATCGGGACAACAACCCCCACTAGCCGACTAACTGTTGTCGGCTCCGGTTCATTTACTGGCCAACTTATAACAACCAAAACACCTGTAACAGCTCATACTGGAACCTGGCCGTCTTTTGCGGGAACAAATGACGCTACGCTATATATTAATCCGTCTAGTTCTGTCGCCGACGGTAATCTTTTTGTGGCGGCAGTTAACGGGACACCTAAATTTGTGCTTGACGCTGAAGGAGATATTTTTGTCGCTGGAAATCTTACTCTAAGTGGAACGACGACCCAGTCTACAACAAGTATAATCGGAGATCTTAGTGTTGAGGGAAACACCCGCTTGGGCGATGCTTCCAGTGACAACATCAAGTTGGTGGGCACGGTCGTACCCTATACTCTTAGTTCAATCCCACTGACAATTAAAGCCTCAACCTCTCAAACTGAAGATTTGTTCAGAGTTAAGGACTCAAACAATAACATTCTTCTCACACTGGATCAGGGTACGGGATTACTTACCGCTTCATCCGGATTTAATTTCGCTTTGGGCGGTTCTACGGCTACGGTGTCATATTCAAGGTTAGGAACGACTGCTACTACTCATTCAAACTATATTTCTAAATTTAACGACCTTCTCATTTCCGGAGACTTGGAGGTTCGTGGAACTGTCTCCTTTGCCGGTCTTGCATCAATCTCAGGTCAAACATCTTTAAACGGCGTCAAATACACCTGGCCATCAGCTGATGGTTCAAGTGGTCAGGTTTTAAAAACAAACGGATCTGGAACATTATCTTGGGGGGTAGGTTTAGCTTCCAACTCCCTGGACTTTGACGAGTTCGTGAACTCCATGACTCTGGATGCCAATCTGACCATAGCTTCTACTTCTTCTCAATACAACATTAATTTTGGAGGCACCAACTTTTTAAATGTAGGCTCTTTCTCTACAGGAGCAGGAGATGAAGCAGTGATCGGAGGTCAACTACAAGTAGGCGGTACATCAAGTGTTTCTTACTCAAGATTCGGAACATCAGCAACCGGCCATGCAAATTACATCACCACCACCAATGACGTCCTTATCTCCGGTGACCTGGAAGTCAGGGGAACAGTGTCATTTGCCGGTCTTGCATCAATCTCAGGTCAAACAT
>Ga0209515_10000887_pt1 | contig 51963 bp, 60 predicted proteins | sample Subgroupgradi54m_FD_187454 | JGI IMG/M metagenome (GOLD analysis project Ga0209515, IMG submission 187454) | Subsurface groundwater microbial communities from S. Glens Falls, New York, USA - GMW60B uncontaminated upgradient, 5.4 m (SPAdes)... ... | reverse complement strand
ATAATTTAAATAAATTCCCTTAGAAAAATAAGCAAAAAACTTTATAGATTGAATCAAAGATTCTTCACTACAAATTTTTCTAAAGAAAACTTTATAAAGCGTATTTTTTATTACATTTACTATGGCTAAGCTGAAACTAAAAAAAGTTTCGCAGAATCCATTTTCAAAACACGGAGAAAAAAATGGCTAGAGAAAAACCAAATATGAATGTTGTGTTCGTTGGACACGTCGACGCTGGAAAGTCAACAATAGTCGGGAGAATAATGTTTGATTCTGGAATTGTTACCCAACAGGAAATGGACAAGCTTAAAGCTGAAGCCGTTAAATATGGAAAAGTCGGTTTTGAATTCGCTTATATTATGGATGCTATAAAGCAGGAAAGAGAAAGAGGAGTTACAATCGATTTGTCTTACAAGAAAATTATGACGGACAAATTCCAAATCACAATCATAGACGCTCCTGGACACAGAGACTTCGTTAAGAACATGATTACTGGGGCTTCACAAGCAGACGCTGCTTTCCTTGTAATTTCTGCTCCATCAGGAGTAGAGCCACAGACAACTGAACACCTTTGGTTGTTAAGAACAATGGGTGTAAAGAATATCGCAGTAGCAATCAACAAGATGGACGACGTAGGATACAAAGAAGAAAGATTCAACAAGGTAAAAGAAGAAGTTGGAAAACTTTTGCAAGGCGTTGGAATAAGCCCTGACAAAACTACATTCGTCGCTTGCGCCGGATTAAAAGGAGATAATATTATCAAGAAATCAGAAAATATGCCTTGGTACAAGGGACCAACAATAAGAGAACAATTAGATTTGTTCCCAGCTCCCGAATTGCCAACAAATTTGCCAATGAGAATGCCAGTTCAAGATGTTTATGAAATTACAGGTATTGGAACAGTTCCAGTCGGTAAAATAGAAACTGGAATAATGAAGAAAGGAATGAAAGTCGTAGTATTGCCTGGAAGAACAGGTAAGGGTGTAGAAGGAGAATTGAAAACAATTGAGATGCACCATGAACAAATGGACGAAGCGCTTGCAGGAGATAATGTTGGAATTAACATAAGAGGCGTCGGTAAAAAAGATATTGCAAGAGGAGACGTAATCTGCGCATCTACACATCCAATTCCAATTGTCGAGGAATTCATAGCAACAATCACAGTAATAAATCACCCAACAGTTTTGGCAAAGGGTTACACGCCGGTATTCCATGTTCACACTGCTCAAATTCCATGCCAGTTCACAGAATTAATTTCTCAAATTGACCCAAGAACAGGACAAGTTATCAAGGAAAATCCTGACTTCTTGAAAAATGGAGATTCTGCAAAAGTTAGAATAAGACCTCAGGGAAATCTTTGCCTTGAAACGCAGAAAGATAATCCATACATGTCAAGATTTGCAGTAAGAGATGCTGGCGCAACAGTTGCAGCAGGAATGTGCACTGAAATTACAAAGCGTAAAGCAGCCTAATTTTAATTAAATAAAATTAATAAAAAGTCTATAATGGCGATGAAATACCCACAAAAAGGAAATGTTGAGGAAGAAGAGACAGCAGACGATTCCTCATCTGACGATGAAGAGGAAGAAACAGCAGTAGAAGACGAAGGCGACGATTCCTACTAATTCTTTAAATAGTTTTTTCTTTTATTTATTTATATTAAAAATTGGAATTAAGTTTTTTTTAAAATAGGAATCTTTATAAATGGTTTTATTTAGGCATTATAATGAGCAAAGATTTAGAAAAGTTAACTGGTTTTTTTAATCGTGAATCTGATCAAGTAAGAGAAAATGGAAGCGGGGCAATTGAAATAAATCGCAGGCAATCAAGAGATAACAGCTCTCTTGTAGTTATCTTTCCTTCTAAAAAATACGTGGAATTTAATCCTGGGCTTGTACCTATAATTGCAATTCTTCCAGATATGAGGAGATACTATACTCCATTTTTAGAAGAACTTAAAGAACAAGGTTATACGACTAATTTGCCGTTTGAATATTAATTCAAGATAAGATTTTTATAATCCCTTAATTTTTTATTAGCATGTCTTGGAAATTCATCGCCGGTCTTTTTACAGTATTATTTATCATATTTGCAGTCGCTGGAATGTTTTTTTATTTTCTTCCATTTCAAACAACTGAATTTATCCCAAAAATTCTGGAGAACAGAAATTACAATTTTAGCGTCAGCGGAGATGCAGGCATGCAGTTTTATGATAACATGAGATATCCGTCAAAAATAATTTCCTACAGAATTGACGGATGCAATTTGCAAAAAGCAGACGATATGAAAACTGCATTTGATTTATTGCAGAGCGAAACTAATTTGAGTTTTCATCCAGTAATAATGGATGAGTATATTTCTGTGACTTGTGATGAGAGAGTTAAAATTGAGGAAAATTATTTCATCGCGGGAGAGGGCGGACCTACAAATATAACCAAGACTAACAATTTTAATGTCATTCTTCACGGGGCAATTTTGCTTTTGAAAAATTCCGATTGCGAGAGGCCGAATGTCGCATTGCACGAGCTTCTTCACGCGCTTGGATTTGACCATTCTAAAAATCCAAATAATGTAATGTATAATATCAGCAAATGCGACCAAACTCTCGGAGATGACATACCAAACGCGATAAACAAACTTTATTCGGTTCCGACATATGCAGATTTATCTTTTGAAAATGCTTCTGCATCAATGAGCGGAAGATATTTGGATTTGAATATAACAATAAGAAATGACGGCTTGCAAGACGCGGGAAAATCAAAACTAATAATTTATGCAAACAATGAAAGCGTAAAAGAAGTTGATATTGATCCTATAAAAATCGGCGAGGGATTGATTATAAGCTTCAAGAATATTTTCGTCACGCAGTTCAACGTTAATAACTTAAGAATCAGCATAGATTCTAATTTTTACGAACTGGACAAAAGCAACAACGAGATTAATCTGGAAATAAAAAAATAAAAAAAATTTTAAACTTCTTCGTCTCCGAAGATGTCATCGAGTTCTTCGTCAAGATTGTCTGATTCCTCTTCTTCGTCAAATTTCTCAAATTTCATCTTAAACCTCTTTTTGATTTAATTATTTAATTCTTTTCTGTAAAAATTTATTTATTTATAAATGCTTCTGCGTGGAATCCAACGTAAAACACCGACGGAAAATGTTTATATACTCATCTTTGGATGTAGTTTTTCCCCGACAGCAAACAATTATGCGCAATCATCAATTCTGAAGCAATATATCCTATATGTTCCATGTCGCACAATTTTCTTTCGGCAATTTCTTTTATCATCTTATCGGAATCCACGCCAACAAACTCAACAATCATTTCATGATTGTTGTTTACAAATCCGCAATGCAATTTTCCGTTTTCAATTTTCACAAGAAAATATCCGTTTGCATCTTGTCGCCACGGAAAATTTTTTTCATCCGTATTGACGATTTTGTGTCCGTTGTTGATTTCAATCGGAGTTGTTGGGCATGATTTATTTTTTTGGGTTGTCATTTTATTCCAATAATTTTTCTCCAAAATGATAAATCTGCAGTATGTGGATTAAAAAGAACTATTAATGAAAGTACGATAATAGTTGACATTAAAAAGATAAAAAGAAAAAAAAGTTTTGAACCAAGATTCCTATCTTTTAATAAAGTATTTCCCGCAATAGTCCCAAAAAAAACAGACAATGCCAAAACTGCACCACTAAACAAACTTATAGCAATTTGTATTTTTATTACGTTCTCCATTGTTCTTAAAATATAAAATCCCCTCGCCAGGATTTGAACCTGGGATCTCTCGGGTTCTGCTCCGGCTTTTCGCGTTTCATTCTAATCCCAAGACAGTTTGTTACCAAACCGACTCCGCCATTTCTAGCGTCACAGGAACGTCCACGTTAGTTCACTTTTCCAGCTCCCATAAAAGGAGAGGTTAGTGTAGGCGAAACTTAAGTTTCACCCAATAAACTACAGCCAAGCGCTTTAACCACTAAGCTACGAGGGGCTTTGCCCAATACCTTCCTTTGTCGGCATAGGGGCTACAAATATACAATTTGAAAGATTTTTAAATATGTTGTTATAATGATTTCATAAATGGCAAAAATAAGGATAGCGAAGATTGAAGACATTCCAGAAGTACATAGAATAGAGAGAAAAATTATCGGAGTTAATGCGGATTACATCAGCACCTTAAAGGGCAGACTTCAAATGTTTCCTAATGGATTTAGAGTTGCTGAAAAGAAAAAAAACATAATTGGATATGTTGAATCTTGCATCTGGAATTTAGACGATTTTAACACTTTTAATGAAATACGCGGTTTCTACAGACATTATGATGAGAATGGAAGAAATTTATACATCATACATCTGGCAGTTGACAAAGACCACAGAAGAAATGGGATTGGCTCTGAGCTAATAGAAAATTTACGCAAATATTCTGAGGAAAGAAGATTAGAAGAAATACAATTGGTTGCCGAAGACAAGTTGATTAATTTTTATGAAAAACTTGGTTTTAAAGTTACGAAAAGACTTCCATATTTTCTTTCGCGATCTGGCGGAAATTTGATGAAATCAAGAATTTCTCAAAGCAAAAATTAAAAACTAGCTCACTCGCTTTATCATTGCCGTTCCACATTCGTCTCCGACAGAATGTTTCACGATTAATTCTAACATCAAAGAAATTCGGGCAATTTTTATTATAACACACAAAGGCGGTTTTCACATTAATACTTAGTTTTCTGTTGGGTAGGTGGGATTATTCCCTTTGGTCATGGGATAAAGCTTCCAAACCTGGCAATTTTTCTCCTGCTAAATAAGAAACCAAAGCTCCGCCGCTGAGACTTATATAGGAAAATTTATTTTTTGAAATCTTGAATTTTTTAATTGCATCCGAGCTTTGACCGCCGGCAATTACGGAAAATGCTTTTGATTTTGCAATTGCTTTTAGGATTTCACGAGTTCCTTTTTCAAATTCCTTATACTCGAACATTCCCGGGGAACCTTTAAAGAAAATCGCTTTTGCTTTTTTCATTTCATCCTTATATTCATTGATTGTTCTTTCTCCAATATCCCACACTGCATATTTTTGCGGAAATTCTTCAACGGACAATTCTTTTCTTTTCAGGTTAATATTTATCGCCAAGTCTTTAGGAGTTTCAATATTTCTAAGATTTTTCTTAATTTTTTTAAGCAGAGAAAAATCTTTTTTTAAAAGCTCGTTTTCTTTTCCCAAATTATATCCTTTTGCAATCAAGCAAAGAAGGCTTAACTTTCCAGTTGTTAGGATTTTTCTTTTTTTTAATAGTGGAATCAAATCGCTTGACTTTGAACCGCCAAGAATAAACAAGCAATTTTTTAATTTCAATTTTTCAATATTTTTTAGTTCGGCTTCCATGACTCTTCCTATTGCATGAGGAAAAATTTTTGGAAAGGAAACTATCGATGTTTGGTTTCTGTGACAAACTGAGAAAGCATCATTTATGTAATAGTCAAATCCGACTTCTCTCATAAAATTCACAAAGGTATTGTTTGTTGACGGTTTATTTTCTTCCTTGAGAAAACGGACATTTTCCAAGAGCAAGGCTTCGCCATTTTTCAAAGCCGAAATCGAAATCCAAGCTTTTTTTCCAAGAGTTTCATCAATAAATTTTACCTTGATATATTTATTCAGAAATTCTGCATTTTTCTTTAGACTCGTGCATTTATCTTTTCCAGGATTTCCTTGATGCGCCAAAATAACAACTCTGGCTTTTTTATTCAGCAATTCTTTTATCGTTTTTGCGTGCTCTTTTATTCTGTCTGATTCGGTGATTTTTCCGCCAATAATATCTGAATTTAAATCAACTCTTAGAAGAATTCTTTTTCCATTTAGATTAAAATCATCGAGTGTTTTAAATTTCATTTAATATCTAATATGGCATAAATGGGATAATGGTCTGAAGCTTTTTCTGTTGATTTATTTTTGATAATTCCCGAATCAACAACTTCAAAACTATCGGAGCAGAATATGTAGTCTAATCTTACGGCGGAATCTTTATTCTTGGAACGCAAATCAGTCGGCATTGTAAAATCTGTTCTATCATTTATTTTTTTATAAGTGTCAATTAAATTTTCGTCTAATATGGCTTCAATTGTCTTGCAAGTTAACATATCATGCACTTTCGCTTTGCCCCTTCCATTCATAAATCCGACATATCCTCGCGTAAGTTTCTTTTTGTCATACTCATCTTGCGGGGATAGTGAATTTAAATCTCCAGCAATAATATAATTTTTAGTAGCACTTTTTAACAGCGGTTTTAGAAATCTGCTCTTTTCTATTTCAGAAATTCTTGGATTCGGATGAAAGACATCGAGAGTAATTAATTTCCCGTTAATTTTAATTTCTGTTCTCAAATAATTCAATCCGGCTCTTGTAAAAGATGTGTCAAATTTATCTATAGGAAATTTTGATAAAACTATAGGAGCCCACCTGAAATTAAAGTCAACAGGCGCATAAAAATTATACAATGAGCTGAAAATTTTTTTCATATCTTCCAAAGAATCTTTTTTTGCAAACGACCAGAAAAATGCCTCGCACAAAATCAGAACATCTGGATTTTCTTTTTCTATAACACTGGAAAGAGTTCTTAATCTATTTTTATCAATCTTATACGGTGGATTGTCGTTGCAAAAACCATTCAAAATATTATAAGTCATTATTTTAAATTTCATCTTAGTTTTTCCAACATTTTTACAACATCTGCAACACGGCACGAGTATCCGTATTCATTATCATACCATGCAAGAACTTTTACAAGATTTCCTTCCTGCTGAGTCATAAGAGAATCAATAATTGCAGAATGCGGGTTTTTGATTATGTCGCTGGAAACAAGTTCTTCTTCAGAATATTCTACTGTTTCTTTCATCTCTCCTTTTGAAACTTTTTTAAAAACAGAATTTATTTTTTGCACGTTAAATGGTTTTTTCAATTCTGCAACAACATCAATTATTGAACCGTCTAAAACTGGAACGCGCATTGCAAGTCCTTTTATTTTTCCTTTCAACTCCGGAAGTGCTTCAACAACTGCCTCCGATGCTCCAGTAGAAGTTGGTATAATATTATTTGCCGCGGCTCTTCCTCTTCTCATGTTTTTTTCATCGGAACCATCGACTAGACTTTGGCTTGAAGTATATGCATGAACTGTTGAAATGAAAGCCCATTTTATTCCAAAATTGTCGTTCAAAACTTTTGCAACTGATGCAGCACAGTTTGTCGTGCATGAAGCGACTGAAACTATCTTATGATTTTTTCTTAGTTTATTGCTGTTGACTCCGGGAACTATTGTCAAATCAGAATCTTTCATTGGAGCCGTAACAATAACTTTTTTAGCTCCGGCAGAAATATGCTTCATTGCATCTTCTTTTTTTGTAAAGACTCCAGTGCTTTCAATAACAATTCCGACGTTAAGTTTTTTCCAAGGCAGTTTCATGGGATCCCGTTCTTTCAAAATATGAATTTTTTTTCCATTGACAATAAGAAAATTTCCTTTTGTAGAAACTTTTCCCGGAAATTTACCATAAACAGAATCATACTTCAGAAGATATTCTGCGTCCTTAACTCCGTGAACATCATTTATCGCGACAACGTCCATTTTTCTTTCTACGGCGATTCTAAAAATATTTCTTCCAATTCTTCCAAAACCGTTAATAGCGATTTTCATGCTCTTTTCATTAATAGGGTAGATTAGTTTTATAAATTTTGTATTATTAGGTATTTCATGAAAAGAGCAGTGATACCTTCAATAATTGCAAATTCTCAAATAGAATTGAATGAAAGAATTAAATTAGTTAATTCAAATGTTTACCAGCTTGATGTAATGGATGAAAGGTTTGTAAAAAATAAATCTCTTATGTTTAATTTTAAATTGCCGAAAGGAAAAAGATATGAGGCGCATTTAATGATTGCAAATCCGGAAAATTGGATTGAAAAAAATTTGAAGAAAACAAACGCAATTATTTTTCATATAGAATCAACAAAGAATCCCGATAAAATTATTGGCTTGATAAAAAACAAAAAAATAAAAGTTGGAATTGCAATAAACCCTAAAACTCCCGTTAGCAAAATTAAGATTCATCTTGACGAAATTGATTTAGTTTTAGTCATGACTGTAAATCCCGGAAAATATGGAAGCAAATTCATTCCAAAAACTCTTGAAAAAGTCAGGCAAATCAGAAAATTAAATCCAAAAATAGAGATAGAGGTCGACGGTGGAATAAATGACAAGACGATAATAAAAGCTCTTAGCGCCGGAGCTAATAGATTTGTTTCCGGCTCATACATACAGAACAGCGAAAATCCTAAAAAATCTTTTGAAAAATTAAAAAGAATTGTAAAAACTTAAATAGTACACGATTGTTAAACCACTATGAGAAACGTAATGCCACAGGAAATTGAAGTTTGGTATCTTATTCCAGCGTTAAGAAAAGAATTGGCTTTGAGTTTCATAAATGACCATGGATTAAGCCAGAAGAAAGCCGCGGAAATTCTTGGGATTACTGATTCTGCAATTTCACAATACCTAAGCCAAAAAAGAGGGAATGAAATAAAATTCTCAAAGACGGAAATTGATAGTATAAAAAAAGCCGCAAAAGAAATTATCAAAGACAATAAAGATATAATGAAGAAAATTTATGATCTTTCTGTTTCATTGAGAAAGTCAAAAACAATCTGTGGAATCCATATGAGCCAGGACAAGAACGTAGAAAAAAACTGTGATATTTGTTTCAAATGATGGGCACCAAGGTTCCCCTTACACTACTTTCTTTTTAATTTGTAAATCTTTTTATACTAATATTTTTTTAAGGAAGGATTGATAATTCCTGGGGAAAGTTTGATAAAGAAAACCGCCAGGTTGTATTTATTGCGCGAGTAATATAGCGGCTAATATATCTCGTTGCCACGGACTTGACTTCGAGAATGTTCGAAGATTGAATCTGCAGAAACGAGGTTACCCGGGTTCGATTCCCGGCTCGCGCATTCTATACTATCTCTCCTTTGATTAGTAGTAACTATAAAATAACAACAAATTCAAAAGATTTATAAATGACTTTTTCTGCCAAATCATATGAATAACTTAATCAAAAGATTGGGAATAGGAGCTGCAACATTGGCTACAATAACATTTGCAGGAAGTTATGAAGCAGATGCGCATTCTTTCAAATATGCTGTCGGCAAAGAAGTTGTAGTAAAATATCACACTCACCCTTCAGAACCAAAACAAAAAGTATTGAAAGGTAGAAGTGGTTTCCCTGGAAAAGATGCAATTATTTTTGCAAATAATGATATAGGAAGAGGAAATGGGTACAAAACAATAGCATACAGCCCATCAACCAAGCAAGTTTATTTTGTCGACTTGAAGGGAAATTGGCAAGAAGCAAATAAGATTAAAGCAGAATACAATCCAAAAAACGAACACAAGGGAATCAAAATTGTTGCTCAAAAAGTTTTTCCAGCGCTTCCACCATTACCATCAAGACTACAATCTGTTGCTCCTCAAGCTCCTGCAATTCCTACACTAAGAGTACCAGCAAAACCCGCTCCTCAACTTCCACAATTACCAAGACCTGCTCCTCAAACTTCACAAAAAGCACCTATTAATTATACTGGATTTGAATATTTCGGAGCTCCCGTTAAAGGAGTGCCTTCATTTGGGGAAGCAATAACAAGATATGCTTTATCTCTTGGTGTTTCAAATAACAGAACCGGTTTAACGGGCTCGGTTGACTGGAAATTGGGAGATTCAAAATTCAGATTTGGACCTTATTTTACTAAATTTAATTCGAGCCTGACAAAAAATGATGATTCTACACAAGTTACTGGAACAGCTTTGGAACTTGTTGGTCCTGGAGTTTACAGACAAAGAAATGATGTAACCAGAACAGAAAAAGAAGAAAATCTTTCAGACAGAGAATTTGGAGTAATATTAAGTTATCCAATTAGTCATGCATGGGAAATATTCGCAACATTAGGTAGAACAGAAAGAGAAACTTTAGAAAAAAAGACTCTTACAAGCACAGTAATTTTCAAAGATAATCTTGGAAATGTTATCGGAAACCCACAGGTTGCAACCAACGCTCTTTCGCCAGACAGAAGCAAAGAAAATATTGCTACACTTGGAATTGGCGTAGATTACAATTTGAACAACTATCTATTCTTAAGAGGCCAAGTAAAAATAATTGGCGAAAACAACGAGAATGTGGAAACAATGCTTTCTGTTGGAACTAAATTTTAATAATTTAAAATGTCAAATCTAAATAAAAAAAACTTTTTACTAGTCGTATTAAGTCTTTTAGTTTTGACCTCATTTGCAAGCGCTTTAGAAAAAAGTCAAGGAAATGTTGTCGCTGGAATTTGGTTTGACAATCTTCCAACCGCAAATTCTCTGACTGTTAACAATGGAGTGAATATCCCATTCAATGTTTACGGATTGGCTGTTGGAAGCGCGCTTAATGTTCAAGTTGATTTGATAACTGGAACAGGAACTGTTCCAATAGCTTCGATAAATAAAGCTTCTCAAAATTTCAACGAATTTGGCGTCGGAAACGAAGGAAATTATGTTTTGACGCCGATAGAATATGTTGGAGTTGGTAATAAACAAATAAGATTAACTGTTAATGGAGTAGTTTTGAATCTTGATTTAATTGTTTCAGCAACACCAGTAAATAACGCGCCAGTTTTCACAAGCACACCTATTCTGACGGTTCAAGAAGGACAAGCATATTCATATCAAGCCACGGCATTTGATGTTGACGCAAATACATTAACATATTCACTTTCATCAAATCCTCTTGGTTTCTCAATAAATTCCGCAACAGGATTGATAACTGGAATCGCACCTTTAGTAACTGGAAACCAGAATTATAATGTTGTTGTTACAGTTTCTGACGGAACTGCATCAGTAAATCAGGCTTTTCAAATAACTGTTCTTGATACTATCATTCCCGGAAATCTTGCGCCAACAATAACTTCTACTCCAGTAATAAGCGTGAATGAAAATTCAGCTTATTCTTATCAGGCAACTGCAACAGACCCAGAAAATAATGTTTTAACATATTCTCTTTCATTAAATCCCGGATGGCTTTCAATAAATTCAGCAACAGGAATAATAAGTGGAACATCTCCAGTTGTTAATTCAAATACAAACTACAACGTTGTTTTAACTGTTTCCGACGGAGTAAATTCAGTAAATCAAGCATTCGTTGTAACAGTTCTTAATGTTATAGTTCCTGGAAACAATGCGCCAGTCATAACTTCCACTCCAATAACAAACGTTAATGAAAACTCGGCTTACAGCTACCAATTTACAGCAACAGATGCAGACAATAATACTTTAACATATTCTCTTCCAACAAATCCAGGATGGCTTTCAATAAACCCAAATACCGGTTTGATAACCGGAACATCTCCAGTAGTTAATTCAAATACAAACTATAATATTGTTGTAAGAGTTTCAGACGGAATAACTTTTACAGATCAGACTTACACTTTGACAGTTCATAATATAGTAAGCTCTAGCAGCAATAATAACAATAATAATGTAGTTTATAATTATCAAGACCCTGACCAACAGAAATATGCAAATCAAATAAGTGGAAACACAAAAGCTCCAGTAATAGATTTGACTACTCCTACCGCACAGAAAAATAAGTCATTGATTCAAATAATAATCGACGCTATCGTCAAATTCTTCAACTGGCTTGTAAGATTATTCAAATTGCTTTTTGGAATAAAATAAATCCACATTTAATAAAAATTTTTTTTAATTTAATAATCGAAGTAATGGAATTTTTAGAAGTTATTTATTGAGATAGTTAGTATTCTTCCATTCCCATCGGCATCATCTTTCTGGAAGATTTTGAATTTCCGCTTGATGCAATTACATCGTCGATTCTTAATATCATTATGGCAACTTCTGTCGCAGAATTTATTGCCTGTGTTTTTATTTTCAAAGGTTCTATAATTCTTGAATGAATCATATTTTCAACTTTGTTATTGAATAAATTTATTCCGGCATTTCTTTCTCCAGCATCGTGTCTTGATTTCATTTCCGTTAAAACCTCTATTGGATCCAAGCCGGCATTTTCGGCGAGCGTCGTTGGAATAAATTCCAAGGCAGAAGCAAATTCTTCTATTGCAAGCTGTTCTCTTCCGCTTAAAGCCTGGGAAAATTCACGCAGTCTTTTTGCCAACTCTATTTCCACCGCTCCTCCACCGGGAACAATCAATCCAGATTTTAGAGAACATACGACGTCGCCCAAGCCATCTTTTATTGCTCTTTCTATTTCATCAATAACATGTCCTGTTCCACCATGAATTAATATCGTCAATGCTTTTGGATTGCTGCAATCTCTAACATAGGTGAATGTTTCATCGCCGTGTTTTACTTCCTCGACGGTTTGCGCTCGTCCAAGCTCTGAAGACGTTAGCTCATTCAGATTTGTCACAATTTTTGCTCCGGTTGCTTTTGAAAGTTTTTCCATGTCGCTTCTTGAAATTCTGCGACAGGCATAAATTTTTTCCTTCGTGAGAAGATATTGCGCAAAATCATCAATTCCCTTCTGGCAGAAAACAACATTTGCTCCTGAAGATTTAATTCTTTCAATCATTGATTTTATTTCTCTTTCTTCCTGCATCAAGAAACCATTTAATTGTTCGGGGGTTGAAATGGAAATCTTTGTGTCAATTTCCGGGTTTTTTATTTCCAAAGGAGAATCAATCAAAACTATTTTTGCGCCTCTTACTATTTGAGGCATGTCGTGCGAAACTTTTTCTTTGTCGAATACAATTCCAGAAATTAATTCCGTGTCTTCCATTCCGTCGCCTTTTGCCTTTTCAATTTTGATATCGTTCAAATCTATTTTTCCATTGTTCTGAATTTGCTTCACGGCTTTTACAATAATATCTGCAAATTTTTCTTTTGCATCTTCTGCGCCTTTTCCAGTCATTGCAGTCATTGCAATTTGCCTTAAGACATCATCATCTTCTGGAGTTATTTTCAATGCAATTTCATTTAGAATTTTTTGTGATTTGTCAGCAGCCATTCTATATCCTTTAGTTATTACAGTTGGATGAATTTTTTTGTCAAGAAGTTTCTCGGCATTTTCAAGAAGTTTTCCTGCAAACATCACTGCCGTCGTCGTTCCATCGCCGACCTCAGTCTCTTGAGTTTTTGCTATTTCAACCATCATCTTTGCGGCGGGATGTTCTATCTGCATTTCATTCAAAATTGTAACTCCATCGTTTGTAACAATAATATCGCCCGTCGGAGAAACAAGCATTTTATCCATCCCCTTTGGACCGAGGGTTGTCTTCACAATATCAGCAACCATTTTTGCCGCCCAGATATTATTTCTTTGAGCATCTTTTCCCATAAGTCTTTGGATATCCTCAGGCATGAGAACCATTGGTTTTTCTGTCATAAAGCTATCCTTCACGAGAGATATTTAAACATTATGGTAGTGTTTTTCACAATTATCGTCGTGGGGCAGAATTATTTGTTGAACAATTCCACTAAGTATCCTATATGTTCTCTGTTCATGTACATGTTAACCGCTAAATTATCCAGACGATCAAACTCGCTGAAATTTCTCGGTTCAAGAAGTTTGTCTGTCAAATCATGGGCATTGTCAATATCAAATTTCTTCAAAATGCCATTTAAACTTTCTCCGTCTAAAGGCGGGCGACTTTTTATAAAAAATCCACGTCTTAATCCGCTAACTTCTCCATCAAATGCGAAAAGCGAAATTCCACCATAACCATAATGTTCTCTTTTCAAAAATTTATTAATCGCCAAATCAAAATCTTTTCCCTTCTTTTTTTGTTTCTCTAACGCTTCTTCCGCAAAACCTTCTGGAACAATCACTCTAAGAACTCCAGACATTTTTGGATTGTATGAAATGCTCAGACTTTCATCGCTGTTCACAACTATTGGAAAACTGGAATCTCTGTCGCCATTTCTTCTCCCAACAGCTATTGCAAGACGTTCGTTCTTGTGCAAACCTTCAGACTCTGCAAAAATAATTCTTCCAAATTTAAGATAATCGCATGAACCTCCTTTCTCGCTTCCAGCGCCATTCCATTCGTAAGCAGGGATATTTCCATATTTAACGCCGACACTCTTTCCCGGAAATTTTTTAAAAAGCAGATTTTCTGCATAACTTACAATTTCCGTCGGACTCATTTCTTTTTCACTCATTATTATGTTTCCAATGATTTGTTTAAAAGAATTTATGTGATTCATCTCAACGAAGAATATTTAAATAAAATTAAGCTAAGTAAAATATGTCTGAGAAAGAAAAAATAAATTTTTCATGTTTCCTGTTGGGGTATTGAAATGGCGGAAAAAGAAACAGTATTTACAAGCAAAATAACTTATAGCGGGTTTTTCAAGTTTGACGACTTCTATAATTTTTGCTACAGTTGGCTGACAGATGAAACGGGATTCATAATTTCCGAGACAAAATATTCCGAGAAGTTAGTTGGTGAGGCGAAGAATATAGAAATTGTTTGGAATGGATTCAAGAATGTAACAGATTATTTCAAATTTGAAACGAAAATAAATTTCAGGGTTAATGGATTGATAAAGGCCGAATTAAATCAAGGCGGCATGAAAATAAACACAAATAAAGGGAGCATTGAAATTAAAATGGCCGCAACTTTAGTAAGAGATTATAAGGGAAAATTTGAAACAAACGCATTTAACAAATTTTTAAGAAGCATTTACGAAAAATGGGTTATTCCGTCGAGAATAGACGAGTATTCTGGAAAAATTGCTGAAGATTGCAATGAATTCTTGAATCAAGCAAAAGCCTATTTTGATTTGGAAGGTAAAAAGTAAATTGACATTGTCCAAGCTTGGCCAATGTAAGGAAAGAAATAAAATTATATTTTATTTATAGCATTACCGAAATACTTAAATATAAATCATTTATACTTTTATCATGAAAGAGGCTCATTACATTCGCTCGTTTCCCTCCAGTAAAGAGGCCCACAACCAGGGGGACACTCCCTTTGGCAAACCCCCAAGAACAAAGGAATTCGCTCGTTTCCCCATCGGTAAAAAAATTTTTCTTATCGCATTAGCGTTAATGTTTCTGCCAGTCGTTCTTGCAATAAATCTCAACGTCGAGAAAGTCAGCTCAAGAGAAGTTATGATTAACGGCGTAAACCAGCCGGCAATTTTTGATTTAAACGTCACGAATTTAGGTGCAAGTGATAATTTCCAGTTTTATAATCTTCTTGGATTCAGCATGGCTCCGAAGGGAACTGTTCCAATAGCGCCGGGAGAAACGAAAGCCATTCGACTTATGGTTTATCCAAAAGATAATTTGAATGTTAAGGGATATTATACATTTGAATATTTCATACAAGGCGAAGGCATGGAAAAATCTTCTCAGCGATTAACAATGAATATAATTGATTTGAAAGACGCGTTTGCAGTGGGTTCGGTTGAAATTTCTCCAGAGACAAACTCAATAAATATATACATAGAAAATAAAGTTAATTTTAATTTTGAGGATTTGAATGTGAAATTTGGTTCTGCATTTTTCAAACTCGAAAAAAAGATTAAACTTGGTCCTTACGAGAAGAAGGAATTTACAGTAGAGCTGAAAAAAGAAGATTTTGATAAACTAATGGCTGGATTTTATACTTTGAATGCCGACGTCGCTGCTGTCGGTGTTACGGGACATGTTGAAGGCACGATAAAATTTGTTGAACAAGATTTATTAAAAACAACCACGAAGAGTTCAGGATTTGTAATTAACACGCAGTTGATAGAAAAGAAAAATAATGGAAATGTTATAACCAGCTCGGAAATTATTGTGAAAAAAAATATTATTTCAAGATTATTTACGACTTTCAGCCCAGAGCCAGATTTTGTTGACAGAAAAGGAATTGCAATTTATTATACGTGGAAAGATAATATAAAACCGGGAGAATTTCTTGATGTAACCGTCAGAACAAATTGGCTTTTCCCATTGCTCGTTATATTATTCATCCTCGCAATAGTTGTTCTTGCAAAGCAATATTCAAGAACGAATGTTGTCTTGAAAAAAAGAGTCTCTTTCGTACATGCAAAGGGCGGAGAATTCGCGCTAAAAGTTTCAATCATGGTAAGCACGAGAAAACATGTGGAAAGAATTTGCGTCATGGACAGAGTTCCTGCATTAGTAAGTCTTTACAACAAGTTTGGCGGCGAGAGACCTACAAGAATCAATGAGAAATTAAAAAGAATTGAATGGGATTTAGGAAACATGGACGTCGGAGAAAAGAGAATGCTTTCATATTTAATCTATTCTAAAGTTGGAGTTATGGGCAAGTTTATATTGCCTGAAGCAACCGCCGTTTATGAAAGGGAAGGGGAGATTCATGAGTCACAGTCAAACAAGGCATTTTTCATTGCAGAACAAAGAAGAAAAGATTTGGAAGACTGATTGATCATGGCAGAAAGAAAAAAGATATTTCTACTTGTCTTTTTGCTTTTAATTTTGCTTGCTGTCAATTATAATTTTCTCGACGGCGTTGTTGCAAATTTACTTGATGAACATAAAACTGAAGTTCACGTGGAGAGAATTGTTGACGGCGATACAATCAAGGCAGGTAATTTAACAATAAGACTTCTAGGAATAAACACGCCGGAAAGAGGAGAGCAATATCACGATGAGGCAGAGAATTTTTTAGCAAGTCTTATAGAAAATAAAACTGTTAAATTGGAATTTGGAAAAGATAGAACGGACAGGTATGGGAGAACACTAGCATATCTTTTCTTGGATGTAGTGAACATAAATCAAAAACAGATAGATAATGGATTTGCAAATTATTATTTTCCTTCTGGAAAAGATTCTCACTACAATGATTTCACAAATGCCTGGAATGAATGCCTGCAAAACAACAAAAATTTGTGTGAAAAATCAAACGACAAATGCTCGTCTTGCATTGAATTAAAATCATTCAAAGGGCAGACAATTATCTTGAAGAATAAATGCAGTTTTTCCTGTGATTTAACTGGCTGGGACATTAAGGACGAGGGAAGAAAACATTTCTCGTTTCCAAATTATATTTTAAATTCAAACGATGAAGTTAATGTTATTGTTGGAAATAAAAGCAATTATGACAATAATCTTTTCTGGAATCAAAAAGACTATGTTTGGACAAAAACCGGAGACACTTTATTTCTTAGAGACAAAGAAGGAAAATTAGTTTTATGGGATAGTTATTGAAAAACAATAATTATTTTAAACAATTGATTATCACAATTTCCATGATAGAAATAGATTATTCTAAAGATGGAGTTGGGAGATTCAATAGCTTAATGGAAGGTCGGAGAGCAGACATAGACTTTATGCGAATTTCCGACGAGGAAAAAATAAAATTATATTCTCTTGTTGATGAGACCATAAGAAGATATAATGAAGGCAGAGAAGATTATTTCAAGAAGCAAAAAATGTGTGAAGAATTAGAATCGACTGAGACGGAGTTTTTTACAAATTTAGGAAAAATGCTTAAATTAGGCACTCAAGTAAAATCAAAATTAGAAAATGAAGTTTTGCCAAATGCGCAAAAAGCTTTGTTGAATGTTAAAAAACCAATTAGTGAATTGGCCAATTAGCAAATCTTAAAAATATTAACTTATTTAATTTTCGTAGGCTTGATGATTACATCTCACCTACGTCGCTAAGCAAATATTTATATATCTCTTTTATTGCTTATCAACGTAGACTAGGTCGGCGGGTTAGCCCTACGCCATCTGCAAATGGGCTTCATGGCAGACTGCAAGGAAGCACGTGATGAACGCGTTGAAAGTCTTTATTTTGACGTTGACGTTTTGTCCGCTTTGATCTTGCATATGCGAAACGGGTCAGACCTTGATCGGAGCAGCCCTAAACATTTGTTAAGATGCTTAGCGGGTAGCAGAACCGAGAATAAATGAAGGTAGCTTCTCAATGTGTTTTGAGCAAACTTCCGAGTCTACGCTTTATCGAGAAGTTTGTTGCGTTTCCCTCGTTCCTCATGAAAGAGAAAACTTCCGAGTCTACACTATAAAGGGAACCTACGGTTCACCCTTATCAACCCCTCCCTTTTCAGAATATAAATTCTTAAAAAGAAAAAATTTCTCACTAAAAAATGAACTTCATAATATTGTTAGAAGTTGTTGCATTATGTTTCACTATTTTTACAGTTATCCTCATTTGGTTTACAAAATTTAATATCAATGAATTTAGCGAGGGAGATTTTTTAAGAAAATATTTACTAATTATAATTTCAATAGCTTCACTAGCGTTATCTGGAGCATTTTTTATTAGGGGATTTTTTAATATATTAAAAGAAAAAACTGGCGATATTTCTTACTTAAATAACTATTTGTATTTGGCTGGAGCTGTGACATTCTTAACTTTATTTGGGGGATATCTTTATATAAAAAATTATTCTGAAAAAAAAGATAAACTGAAAGATTTATTGAAAGTTTTAGGCATTGCTATATTCAATATCTTCGCCTCAGTTTCTGCGTTGAAAAATATTCTTCAGATAAATTAACACTCCGTTTTCTTTGGGCGGGTGGGTGGGCGGGAACTATCAAACCATATTAAAAACCACAACAATATTTAAAAAATCCTTTTGGAAAATAATTTTATGATAAGAGGTGTAATTTTTGACTTCCAAAATATAATCGCGACTTTTGATAATAGAAAATTTACCCAAGCTTTAGCTTCTTATAACAATAGAAATGAGGAAGAATTATATCATACTATTAGAGAATCGGATATTCTTAAGTCGTACGAAATGGGGCTGATTGATTCAGATGAATTCTACAGCAGCATAATGAAGTTAACTAATTCAAATATCTCTATGGAAAAATTCTTAGAGATTTATATAAAAGATAAATTCACCCCGATTCCTTCAACCATAACTCTTCTAAAAAATTTGAAAAAAGACCATTTTAAGATAGGATTATTATCCAATGTAAATGAAATTGACTATGAACTTGGAATGAAGCCAATTTTTGAAAGAGAAGGAATTAGATTTGATTCCGAAAGTTTGTCTTTTAGAATTCATACGATAAAACCAGATAAAAAAATTTACAAACATGCGTTGGAAAAATTGGAGCTTCGCGCAGACCAATGCGTATCCATCGACAGTCTGGAAGTGTATGCGTTTAAAGCCGGACAAATGGGAATGAAAGAAATACAATACGATCATAAGAGAAGTAACTTGGCTAAAAAATTAAATGATATTTGCGCGGATAATCTTCACATCTTTTAATGTTAGATTTATTTTATATCGCTCGCCTTCAGCTCGCTTAAAATTTTGACTTTGCAGAATTAATTGCTTCAAAATCGGCTTCGCCAGATTTTTACGCTGATAATTTTAGATTAATGGGAAAAAAATTGTGGCAGATTATTGTAACGCTCAATTGAGGTTTTCAGATTAACATTCCATTCTTAAGATGAGCAAGAATTATTAAATCAAACTCGCCTTCAAAATTTTAACTTCCTTCAGAGGCCTGTCATTTGCATTCGTGGAAACTTTAGCGATTGCATCAACGACATCCATTCCTTCTACAACTTTTCCAAAAGCCGGATGTTTTGCATCAAGGAAGTTATTATCAACTAAGTTTATAAAAAATTGACTTCCGCCAGTGTTGGAACCTGCGTTTGCCATTGAGATTGTTCCTCTGTTGTTTTTATTATGCGACGTGAATTCATCTTTTATTGTATATCCCGGACCGCCCATTCCCGTTCCTTGCGGGTCTCCGCCTTGAATCATGAAACCGTCAATTATTCTGTGGAAAATTGTTCCGTCATAAAATCCTGAAGAAACAAGCTTTTCAAAATTTCCCGTAGTTATCGGCATGTCAGAATTCAATTCAATTGTGATGTTTCCCATGTTCGTCTCAAGGAGAACTTTTTTGTTTTCTGTTTTGTTATTCATGTTAAACACAAAGACAATCAAAACCAAGACTGCCAATATAAAAATTAATACTTTGCCGTTAAAAATCTTTCTAGTCATGCTTATAATTAAATTCTTTTATTTTTAAAGTTTTCAAAATGTCAATAAAACACTCGGGCTCGCTTAAAATTTTGACTTCGTAAACTTATTGCTTCAAAATCGGCTTTGCCAGATTTTTCCGCCGATGATGAAAATATTAATTTTAGAAAATTTATAGCAGATTATTATAAACATTCAATGGCGGTTTTCACATTAACACTCGGATTTTTGTGGGGCGGGTGGGCGAGCAATTTCGTGGTAGAGAGTAATTTTTATCAATAACTCGTGCGGGGTTGGGAGTAGGGGAAGAAATTATAAACTTTATTTTATTTTTTTATATATGAATCGGGGTGGACAGTTTTTTATTATAATGGCTATGGTAATAATAGTATTGATTGCAGGATTTGTGAGCGTGACAAATTCGGTTGACAAAAAAAGCGACGTGAGGTTTTATCGCGTTGGAGAAGAATTAAAATTCGAGGGTGACAAAGTTCTTGTTTACGGAATAAAGCAAAATCTTGATTCCAGCGGCATGAAAAGCTTATTCACAAACTTCACGCAAAACTATTCAGTCTATTCTCCCGCCGACAATTTTTATTATCTTTTCGGCGATTCAACCACGATAACTTTTGCAGGACTGATGAAAAGAGACTCTGGAACTGTCAATGTTGACTTTGACGGCGTTGGAAGCGGAACTAACATAAGTCTTAGCCAAGGAATTTACAAAACGCAGGACATCATAAATCCGACGAGCAGCGGAAATCTAACAATTGATGGGGTGATTTATCCTTTCAACGTAAGAACCGGACAAAATTTCTATTTTGTCGTCTCGCAAAAAATCGAGGGGAATGTTTATACAACAAGGAATAATTAATTTAAAATAAATATCCTCGTCTTCAGTTCGGTTTTAATTTGTCTTTGCAGAGATTTATTGCTCTGCATCGGAATTCTTTTTCCTCTATGAAACATGAAAATTTCCTATTTTCTTCACGATGCTCGCTAAAAAGAAATAATAGTAAGCAAAAATTTTAACGATGTTTAATCAATTATAATGGCTGATTTCACATTAACATTTCGTTTCTCGGGGTGGGTGGGCTGGAGAAAATATTAATAAACTTATTTTATTTATCTTTATAATGAGAAGAGGTGTTATAAAAAGCGAGAGAGATAAAAATAGGAAATTTTTCTACTGCAATTTTTTTTCAAAAAATCGCAAAGGATTAAGCGAGATGGTTGGTTACATTCTCTTGATTTCCATGACGATTATTCTAAGTCTTATGGTTTATGGATGGCTGAAAACATATGTTCCGACAAAATCGGTTGAATGTACCGACGGAGCTTCTCTTTTCATGCAGGATTTTAATTATACATGCAACACAAACACGCTTAATTTAACATTGAAAAATAACGGAAGATTTGACCTTGCAGGATATTTCATTCATGCGACGACAAACATAAGCCAAGCGCTTGCCGTTACCGACCTTTCAGCCGCGACTCCGAGGGGAAGCGGTGGCATTGTAAGTTATTGGACTGGCGGGACGCAGGATTACAATCCAATAAATGCAGGTTCGACAATGAAGGATGGATTTAATTTAAGCGGGATAGGAAGGATTTATTCGATTGAAATTGTTCCAATGAGATACGAATTAATAAACAACAGAAATCGCCCGGTTTCGTGCAGCAGTGGAAAAATTAGCGAGAAGTTGAGTTGCACTATTCCAACCACATGCGGAAATAATACAATAGAATCTCCGGAAGTTTGCGATGGAACTGCCTTAAACAGCCAGACATGTCAGACGCAGGGATTTGCCGGCGGAAATTTATCTTGTAAGTCAACTTGCCTTGGTTTTGATGCAAGCCAATGCCTTATACAAGTTTGCGGAAATGGGATACTTGAAGGAACTGAAAGTTGCGATAGCACTAACTTGAATGGAAAAACATGTTCAAGCGTTCTTGGAACCGGGTGGACCGGAACTTTATCCTGTTCAAATACTTGTTCATTTAACACGGTCCAATGCACAATACCGGATTTAACAATAGCGGTTACTGGGGTTGTTATAGGAACTGGCTCAAATGGAAATAAAATTACAGTAACATATAGCATAAGTAATATTGGAACTGCAAGCGCAAGCAATATTTTTGTAAGAGTAAATCCCGGAACAACATCCACAAGTCCTAACCCACCACAAGCCGGACCATTTAGCTTGGCAGCAGGAGCAACATTATCAACAATTACATTATCTTGGAATTATTTGGCTATTGGAACTTATAACCCCACAATAACAATTGACCCCGATAATACGATAATTGAATCAAATGAAAATAACAATCAAGCTACGGTTAGAGCAACAGCAATAGTTTGCACGTCAAACGATAACAATATTAAATGCAGTTAATATTTTTTAAATAAAGAAAGGTTTAAATAACCAAAGATATGAAATTAGTTATGACAGAAGTACTGGAAAAGACTATTGAGGATGAGAGCATGGTTATGTTGTCAAACCAGCATGGAAAGAATGAATCTGCGAAGAGATACTCTACTTTTGCTGAGATGTATTTGGAAGACAATACATATGCTATGGGGGCTACTGCAAGTGTCTGTACTTGGAGAGGCGTTCCAACTATTGATGACTGGTAAGAGTTTTAATTACATGACTAAAGTATTAATTCTAACTTATGAAGATGATTCTCACGCCGATTCTGTGCGTAATCATCTAAATAAGAAAGGTATAGAAAATCTTACAGTTATTACAGAGAAATTATTAACAGATTATAAAATAAATTTCCATTCTAAAGATTTAATTTATACTTTAGAAGATAAAACAAGAATAGTTGAACTAGATTCTTCATGGAACATCTGGAATAGAAGGGTTATGATTCCTGAAAGAAACAAGGGTATGTCAAAAGATTTGCAAGATTTAATTATTGATGAGTGTGAAAAAACATGGGACGGACTGTTAATGGCTCATAAAGGAAAAGTAGTAAATCGCCCACAAAATCATTTTTATGCAAATAATAAATTAGACCAGCTCAAGTTTGCATTAGGAAATGGAACCGGAGTATTTGTACCAGATACATTAGTGACAAATGACCCTGAAAAACTTAAAAAATTTTATGAAAGATATAATGGAAATATTTGTTTTAAATTGCAAAAAGGTGCCATTATTAGAACACCCATGGGAAATAAAGTTATATACACCAATAAGGTAACAGATGAACATATTAAAAATGCTGACTTGATCTCTAGTAATCCTTCCCTTTTTCAAGAATATATAGATAAAGAATTTGAGATGAGAATAATTTCCACTGACAAAACATCTACTGGAATTGCTATTTATTCTCAGAATTCTGAAATTTCTAAAATAGATTACAGAAGATATGACTTTGAAAATGTCGCACATAAAAAAACAAACATTCCAGATACAGTAAAAAAATTTTGCTCAAATATGCTAAAACATTATGGATTGCATTTTGGAGCATTTGATTTTATTCATTCTAAAGATGGAAAATATTTTTTCTTGGAATTAAATCCAAATGGACAATGGTTATGGTTAGAAGAACAGTCCGGATATAATCTAACTAAAGAGATTGCAGATAATTTAATAGAATAAAATGTTTCAGAGAATAAAGGATAAAATAAAGGATAAATCATTAATTATATTCGGAGAAATACATGGAACAAAAGAGATACCTGAGTTATTATCAAGATTTTTCTCAGAAATAGCAAAAGAAGAGGATTTCAATGTTTGTTTGGAAATTCCTGAAGAATTTCAAAATCAAATGAATTTTTTTATGGAAAGTGGAAATTTTCATGTTTTAGAGGGTATCTCTTTTTTTTATAAAGAAAATTGTTCTGATGGTAGAAATAGTTTAGATTATATTAGACTAATAGAGTCCATCCATAGAATTAATTTAACGTATAATAAAAAGATACAGATTTTTTGTATAGATCCGTTAGCAAATAGTCAAGATGAAAAGGAGATTGGGCTTTCAGAAAACATATTGAAAACTCTTAATAATAAAAAAACCTTTGTAATATTGGGGGACATACATGCATCAAAAAAAGAAATTATCTTAGGAAATATGACAATTGTACCTGCCAGTTTTTTAATATATAAAAAAATAAAAGAAAAAATGATTAATATAAGAATTGCACCAAAAAATAAAGAATTGAATGACGAAGAAAAAGATTTCAATAAAGGATTTGATTATATTGTTGAGATACCAGATATAACTTCTTGCTCTTTTTTACAACATTAAGTTTATTTAATCATCAAAACATTTACTAAAATGGGGGAAACTGATTCAAAATTGAGAATTATCTTTTTTGGAGAAACTCATGGATTTGTGAAGAATGAAGCCAAATATATTGAAAAGGCAATCAAAAAATTGAAACCTCAAGCAATATTGTATGAATTGCTGGAAGATAAAAAATTAGACAATATTGAAAAAATTAATTCTTTTCTTAAAAAATCTGATAAAAAGAAATTTTCTTTAATATCTTTAAATAGCGAATTGAAAAAAATAATAAAGCTTGGTAAAAAATATAAATTGCCAATAATTGGATGTGATTTAAAAAATATGGGAAGAAAAAAACCAATCCCAATTAATCAAAGATTAACCGAGAAACAGATAAACAATGAAGAAAAAATATTAAAAAGACGGGAAAAACATCAGATTAAAATTATAAGAAAAGCTTTGAGTAAATACGAATTATTGTTTATTATTGTTGGAGCATATCATCTAAGAGAAAATTCCCCACTAAGAAGAATAACAAAAGATAGCCTTATAATTCTTCCAAAATATAATGAGAAAGAAATATTTTCTCCAGAAGGAATAGATTCAAGAAAGAAGATATATTATTCAATCTAAAAAATGAAAATCAAAATATTAACTCTTAACGTTTGGAGATATTATGAATGGAAAAAAAGAGAAGTTAATAAAATTTCTTAAAGAACAAAATGCAGATATTATCTTTTTACAGGAAGCTGCCCTTGACGAGAGATTGAATGATAAATGGGAAAATCAAATATATGAAATTAATGCCAATTTAAAATATGATTAAGTTAATCAATAAAAATTTGGAAATGGCTCTTTCTTAAATCTCTGATTTTAATTCTTTTTAATAAATATTATTGATAAGTAAATTTGTATTGATTTAATAATAATTCGTTGTAAATTTCTAAGGACATGTAACAGCATTCATAACTGTATTAATATAATTAGTAACTCTTGTTCCGACTTCATCAGCTGGAAGATAAGACATGTATGATGGATTAAGTTGTGCAGAAGAAATCAAAGTTTGTCTTTCATTAAGTTTTGTTGCTAAAACATCTGGACTGTGATTCACATATTCAATTTCCCCAATTAATTTATTATTTGGGCAAACAATCTTATAATCAACAACAATAGGTGTTGAACCAACTATGATTGTTCCATTTTTTATGTAGGTTTTTTGAGGATAAGAAAATTGATTATCTATTCCCGGAAAATATCCTGCGTTTTGAAGCAAAGTTTCAATTACAGGGCTAACAATATTGTTTTCTTCAATGCCATTAATAGGGGAATAAAAACTTCTCGTCGCAGGCGTTGAATCATTTGGGACAGCAGCTTCTGCCGTGTTAGTTCCAAGAATAATGGGCATTGAAACTGCTATTCCATTGGGATAATTGTTCCAAGCTCCACCATTGAATCTTGCATTGATTGTGCTGGCATTTATTCCAGTCAATAAATAATTAACATTTCCATCATAGCCGTTTCCAAAATCCATCCCTATAGAAGTATCTGGTGCCGGTGGAGAAGGAGAACTATCGGAACTACCTTTGCTACCAAGTAAATCCCAATTGCATCCTGCAAGAGAAGCAGCCAAAGCTAAACCTACTGCAAATGCTTTTCCCTTTTTGATTAACTTTTCGAGTGTCATTTTTCTTGAAATTCAATGCATTCAGGGGTTTATATATTTTACGTTTTGTAGTTACGTAGAAGGAGTGAAAAAACTAAAAAGAAATGTTTAAATATTAACGTAATTACGTTTATATACATAAAATGGTAAGCGTTACTGTTTCAGTTTCAAAAGAAGTTAGAGAATTAATGAAGAAATTTCCAGAAGTAAACTGGTCTGCGTTAGTCAGAAAATCTATTTTGGAGAAAACAAACGAACTTTCATTGAAAGAAAGCATGTTAAATGAATTGAAAAAAGAAAAAGATTTTAGCGGATGGGCGGTTAACCTTATCAGAAAAGGCAGAAAGGATGAAGATAGTCGTTGATACTAATATTCTTTTCAGCTTTTTTTGGGAAAATTCTTTTACAAAAAGTCTTTTAACATCAAAAAAATTTGATTTAATTTCTCCCAAGACATCGCTAAAAGAAATTACGAAATATTCAAAAGACATAATAAAAAAGACAAGAATAAACCAATTGAAATTTAATGAATACTATAATAATTTAAAATTATTTGTAGCATTTATAGATGAAAAAGAGTATCTTAATTTTTTAAAAGAAGCAATTGAAATATCTCCCGATAAAGCAGATTCCCACTTCCTTGCCTTATGCCTCAAAAATAAATGTCTTTTGTGGAGCAAAGATTCTTTATTAAAGAAACAAAATAAAATTGCTGTTCTTTCCACAGAAGAAATTGTAGAATTATTCTTCCCTTGAGATACTCTTCATATTTATATATTTTATGTTTTGTAGTTACGGAGAAGGAGTGAAAAAGAGGGGGAAAGGGGAAGGTTTTTAAACTAAAAAATTGAGCTAACTTCATGATAAAAAAAATAAAACTTGAAGATCAACTAATGGAAATTAATAGGGGTGTAGTTGGAATTCTAACGAAAAAAGAATTAATAGATAAATTAAATGAAGAAAGACCCCTTAATATAAAGTTCGGGGTAGACCCAACTGCCCCAGATATTCATTTTGGACATACCATTCCATTACAAAAATTAAAACAATTTCAAGACCTCGGCCATAATATCCAGTTAGTAATTGGAGATTATACTGCAATGATAGGAGATCCTAGTGGAAAATCGGAAACGAGACCCATGATTACAAAAGACCAGATAGAAAAAAATCTTGAAACATATAATAATCAAGTCTTTAAAATATTGGATAAAAACAGAACACAATTATTTTACAACAGTTCATGGTTAAGTCAATTCTCTGGAACAGATATCCTCGAACTTGGGAAAAATTATACAGTTCAGCAACTTCTTCAAAGAAGAGATTTTAATGAACGCATAAAAAATAATAAACCTCTTTCAATAACTGAACTTCTATATCCTCTTTTAGTTGGATATGACTCAGTTCATTTAAAAAGCGACGTGGAAATAGGTGGAACAGACCAGCTTTTTAATTTTATGGCGAGCCGTGAAATCCAAAAGAAATATGGACAGAAACCTGAAGTTGTTATTACCTTACCATTACTTGAAGGTCTTGACGGAATTAGAAAAATGAGTAAGAGCTTAGGAAATACTATTGGAGTTAATGATACTCCTGAAGAAATGTTCGGAAAAATAATGTCTATTTCAGATGATCTTATGATAAAATATTATGGATTGCTTTCCAACAAAACCGCTAAGGAAATTGCACAAATACAAGATGGAATAAATAACAAAGGAATAAATCCCATTGAATATAAGGAAACATTGGCGAGAGAATTAGTCACAAGATATCATGATTCAGAAGCATCTGAATATGCACAAGATAATTTTAATAAAATATACAGAGAGAGAAAAAACCCTGAGAATCTTGATACTTATAATATTGATTATTCAACAAGTTCTCTCTCAATTATAGAATTGTTAAGGAATATGGGTAAAGCTGATTCTAATGGTGAAGCTAGAAGATTAATAGGGGGTGGAGGCGTTAAATTGAATGGAGAAAAAATTACAGATATTAATTATATTCTTAAAACAAAAGATGAACAAACAATTCAGGTTGGAAAAAGATTTCATATGAGACTACATTTTCAGCGAATATGATAAATCAGAAAGACTTTTAATTGTCTGAGTTTTTTATATTTCATGAAAAAAAGTAGTGAAGAGAAATTCAAGTTGATAAAGAGAAATACAGAAGAAATTCTTGGAGAAGATGAACTCCTTAACGCTCTTAAAAATGGTGAAAAAATAAAACATTATATTGGATTTGAAGTTTCCGGAAAAATTCATCTTGGAACTGGATTGATATGTATGTCAAAAGTAAAGGATTTTATGGATGCAGGAGTTGAGTGCACAATTTTTTTAGCGGATTGGCATTCTTGGATAAATGATAAATTGGGTGGAGATAGACAAATAATAAAAAAAGTTGCAGTAGGATATTTCAAAGAGGGGTTAAAGGCTAGCCTGAAATGTCTTGGTGGTAATCCTGAAAAATTGAATTTTGTCCTCGGAAGTGACTTGTATCACAACAATGATGATTATTGGGCAACGCTTATAGAAATAAGCAAAAACACGACTTTAGGAAGAATGCAAAGATCAATAACAATAATGGGGAGAAAAGAGGGTGATGCTGTTGATTTTGCAAAATTAATATATCCTCCGATGCAAGTAGCAGATATATTCATACAAAAAATAAATATGCCTCATGCCGGACTTGACCAGAGAAAGGCTCAGGTTATTGCAAGAGATGTCGCACTTAAGCTGAAAATTTCGCCTCTTAAAAACAAGGATGGAAATAAAATAAAACCCATGGCAATTCATCACCATCTTATTCTTGGTTTGCAAAAGCCACCCATATGGCCAGTTCCGAAAGAAAAAATTAAGGAATTATGGAGTTCCATGAAAATGTCAAAATCAATTCCTGACTCGGCAATATTTATAACAGACTCTCCAGAGGAGATAGAAAGAAAAATAAACAAAGCTTTTTGTCCGGAGAAAGAAATTCAATTTAATCCAATTCTTGACTGGACAAAATCAATAATACTCAAGGATAAATCATCAGAATTAATAATACAAAGGTCTGAAAAATTTGGGGGAAAAAAGACTTATAAAGAATATTTTAATTTAGAGAAAGATTTTGCAGAAGGTAGATTGCATCCCTCAGATTTAAAAAAGGCTGTTGCAGAAAAAATAATAGAAATATTAGAACCCGCAAGAAAGCATTTTGAAAAACCAAACATAAAAAATATGGTGAAAGAAATGGAAAATCTTATCGTTACAAGATAAAAAGATGATAAAAAATAAGATTGCTTTTGACAGAAATTATTATAATTCTATAATGAAAAAATTTGGATATAATCCTTTGGAATTTGAAAAAATAAATTTTTCACTTGGAAATCTAAAAAAAGATGACTTGCAAAGAATGTGGTTATGTCATAATGATGGGAAAAAATTTTCTAGAGATTTGAGTAATGGAAAAAAAGTCATTATAACAACAGGTTTTGGACTTTCTGGTGAACCTCACGCAGGAACATTGGCTCAAATTTTTAGGTCCATCAAATTACAAAAAGCTGGAATTCCTGTTCAAATAGTCCTTGGAGATTTAGATGCCTATAATGGCAAATCAATCCCCTTAAAAAAAACGCGAGAGTTGGCCAATAAATACAAAAAATTCATATTGGGTTTGGGATTTAATACAAAAAAAGGCTCTGTTCTTAGAACACAATACAATGAACTTGACGTTTTGAGAACCTCATATATCATAGGACATTTTATGGATGATAACATGTTTGATGGAGCTGAAGAAGATTTGCATTATTTTTATCATAAAAAAAATAAGGTGGATAAATATATGAGTTATAGGAGAAAATTGTCATTAAATTTAATGATAGCTGATTTTATAGACTTGCATCTTAGATACAGATATGATAATATTTTAGTTATGCTTGGCATAGATGAACATCAATATGTCAGATTCGGCAGAAAAACAATTGAAAAAATTAAAAATAGCCAAGAGTTTGAAAATTTTAATATGATCCTTTCTGCAATTTATTCCCCGATAATAAAGGGATTTTATAATTATCCAAAAATGTCAAAAAGTTTTCCATTGTCAGGGATTAATGTTAATATGAAACCAGAAGAAATAAGAAAGAAAATAATTCATGGTGAAGGAAATTATGATAGCCCTGAAAATAATGTAATTTATCAGATGATGGTCTCTGCAAGTTTTTATACTCCTGAAGAAATTAAGCAAAAATATAATTCATGTTTAAATGGTGGGAAAAAATGGGAAACTGAAAAGGAAGAGTATGCTGAAATGTTAATAAAAATTTGTTCAAAATGGAAAAAATAAAAAATAGAAATGATGCCGTAAATGAAGTCTTATATAGATTAAATGTGCAATCGAAAATAGATTTAAAATTATTAGAAAAAGCTTTTGATTTAGTTTTATCTAACTCTAAGCCTTCAATAAGAGATGTTCAACTTGGAGCAATTCTTACAGGTATTATGGCCAGAGGGCCTAAAACGGAGGAAATTGTAGCTTTATTAAAATCTGTTTTTAAATTAGACAAATTTAATCCACATAAGAGATACAAAATAAAATTACCAAAAAAAGAACTTTTGGTTGGGGCGATTGGTAGTGGAAAAAAAGGAATTAAGACAATGAATATTTCAACGCCAGCACTTTTAACTGCTGCGAGTGTAGGAGTTTACACTGCAAAAGTAGCTTCTTCGTCCACCAGTTCTTTAACAGGATCTGCGGATTTTTTAAGAGAAGTTGGTGTGAATCTTAATCTCCCATTTAAAGATATGGAAAAAATAATTATTAAAACAAGATTTGGGGCTTTTAGTATTGAAAGTCTTTTACCAAAATTTGATTCTATTTACAGGAAAAAATTTTATGCGCCACATACATTAAGTTTTGGTTTGGCAGCACTAGCAAGCCCAATTAAATATGATACCTTTCTTTACGGACTCGCTCATCCAAATATAGAACTTTCCATTAATGTATTAAAAAAGTTCGGAATAAAAGATGTAATGGTGGCTTCTACAACACATGATAATATTCATTATTTAGATGAAATGGGAGTTTATGGTATAACTAGAATTAAAGGAATGCGTAATGGAAAGATTGGTTACACTAAAGAGTTTAATCCTTTAATTGATTTAAATTTACCAAAATACAGACCGAAAGATATTTGTGAAGGAAAAGATAAAAAAGAGAATATTAAATTTGTTATAGATGTTTTAAGGGGTCACGGGGAAAAAGCTAGGGAAGATATAATATGTATTAATGCTGGGACAATTATCTATTTAGCAAACAAGGCTAAGAATTTAAAAGAGGGGTACATCATGTCAAAGAAGGCGATAAAAAAGGGTTTACCTTTTAAGAAATTATTAGAGATAATAAAAGAAAGTGGCGGAGATAAAAATAAAATAAAGAAATATTTATGAAATTCTTTTTAGTCTTCTTAAAAAAAATTTATAAACCTATTCGCCATTAATAGTAAATGCAAAATAAAAGAGGTTCGCAAGTTCGCTCGTTTTCCTTGCTAGCTCGGAAAAGAGGTTTGTCGCCAGTCATTGCAACAGTTCTTCTTGTCGGGCTCGTCGTTGTTTCCGGCTTGATAATTTTCACATGGTTTCGTGGATTGACGCAGGAAGCTGTTACAAAATTCGACCAAAACATTCAGCTAGTATGCAAGGACGTAAAGTTTGAAGCGAAAACGTCGAATGGAAAACTTGATATTTCTAACATCGGCAACATTCCTATTTTTGGATTCAAATTAAAAATTACGAGCAGCTCAGGATATGAGACGAGAGACATAAAGGAACTTGGCGGGAACTGGCCTTCAGACGGATTGAATCAGGGCGGAACTGCTTCCGTTAATCTCGCGGGCTTGTCCGGACAAATAACCATGACTCCAATTCTCGTCGGAACTTCACAAAAAGGAGCACAGGCTTCATTCGCATGCGATGAAGGTTTGTATGGCTATCAAATTTCTCTTTAACTAAAATGAAAAAAATACAAAGAAGGAAGTCTCCCATATCAAACAAGAGAGACAAAAATCAGGAATTTTTCCACTACAATTTTTTTACAAAAAATCGTAAGGGGCTTTCAGAAATTATCGGGACGTTAATAGTAATTGCTCTTGTTCTTCTTGCAACTACGATAGTTTGGGGCGTCGTGAACAACATTCTCAAAGATAAAATAAAAAGTTCAACATCGTGCTTCGGAAATTTTGGAAAAATGACATTGGATAAAAAATACACTTGTTATGACACGAGCACAAACCCAGGCAAAGTAAGACTTTCATTAAACCGAGGCGATGTAAATCTTGACGAAGTTTTAATTTCAGTTACGAATGGAGTTGAAACGAAAAGTTTCAAGATAAGCAAAACAAGCCAGACAGTTGCCGGATTGACTTATCTGAACGGCACATCAACTGTTTCATTGCCGCCAAAAAACGGAGGCATAACGTATATTTATTCTTGGACAAGCGATGCTCCAAAGACAATACAAATTGCGCCAGTAATAGACGGAGAGCAATGCGAAGTCTCGGACTCAATATCTCAAATTGACAACTGCAATTTGCTTCCCGCATAAGTTAATTATTTAAACAAAATATTTCTTTAATTAAAATGAATGAAAAGGGTGTGATTTTTTTCTCAAAAAAACACAAGGGGCAAGTCTGGGTTGAGACTGTAATTTACACTTTAATTGCACTGGTAATGATTGGCGCAGTTTTGGCTTTCGCGGTTCCAAAAGTCCAGGAAATACAGGATAAAGCAATTATAGAACAGAGCATAAATTCAATAAACGACATAAATAATGTTATACTTTCCGTCGTGCAGGGCGGAGCCGGAAATAAAAGAATTATCGAGGCAAACATAAAAAAAGGTTTATTAAAGATAGACAGCGCTAATAATAAGATAGACTTTGAAATGGAAACCAGTTACGTTTATAGCGAACCTGGGAGAACCATTAATCTGGGAGACATCGAAGCAATCACAGAAAAGGTGAGCGGGGCTTACAAAGTAACGTTAAAAGCAAGCTATAATTATAATATTACTTATGGCGGAAAGGACGAGGAAAAAACAATAGAACAATCGCCGACGCCGTACAAAATAATCATTGAAAATAAAGGTGATGTCTCCGGAAATACTTGGATAGACATAAATTTAGGATAAAAATATGGAAACATTTGATGGAAAAAAAGTTGGGATACAAAGCTATCCGAAGGTGGAAATAAATTTCTCCCCGGAAATGCCGATTCTAAGAAAAATAGAAGACAAAACAAAAATCAATATAAGATATACGCTGATTGCGCCTTTTGCTTTCGCGCATATTTATTGGGACAATAAAATTTCAGAAGTCATCTATGAAGTTGAAGAGCCTCCGTTGAACAGAAAAGAAGAGGAATACAAAGAGGAACTTATTTCTGCTATGGAGAATATGATTAATTTTGACACGATTATTGAAAAGGACATTAACGTGCTTCTTGAATACATCGACAGGATGTTCAGAATTCTTGTAATTGAACTTGGCTTTGACATTTCTTACGAGAGCTTCAAAAAAGTTTATTATTATCTTGCGAGAAATTTCGTTGGATTTAACGACGTGGAACCTTTGCTGAGAGATTATTACGTTGAAGATATAGAATGCAACGGCGCCAATACGCCGATTTACATTGTCCACAGAATGTACAGAAACATGAAGACAAATGTAATTTTCAATGATCCCGAGAAGCTTGCAAGTTTCGTTGAAAAACTTGCGCAAAGAGTTGGAAAATATATTTCTTACGCAACGCCTATTCTCGACGGAAGTCTTCCCGACGGAAGCAGAGTAAACGCAACGTATACAAAAGATATTACTTCAAGAGGACCGACATTCACGATTAGAAAATTCACAAAAGAACCTTGGACGCCTCCGCAATTAATCAGCTTCAATACTTTGAGTCCTGAGATGCTTGCATATCTGTGGCTTTTGATTCAATACAAAATGAACATCCTGATAATCGGCGGAACGTCTTCAGGAAAAACCACTTTGCTGAATGCTATTGCTTTTTTCATTCCACCAGAGGCAAGAGTAGTTTCCATCGAAGATACGAGGGAATTGAATCTTCCAAGGGAGAACTGGCTTCCAAGCGTTGCAAGAACGGCAACGGGAGTAGGTGGAGTTGGGGAAATAGATTTGTTTGCCTTGCTTAGAAGTTCATTCAGACAGAACCCTGATTACGTAATAGTTGGTGAAGTTAGAGGACAAGAAGCCTTCGTTTTGTTTCAGGGAATGGCTTCCGGACATTCTTCACTTAGCACAATGCACGCTGATTCCGTCGACACTGTAATTAAAAGACTTGAAACTCCGCCGATAGAATTATCTCCTTCATTAATTAATGTTCTTGATTGCGTCGTGGTAATGACTCACGCGGTTGTAAAAAAACAGGAGACGAGAAAGCTGAAAGAAATTGTTGAAATAATAAACGTCACACCAGAAGGTGTCGCATTGACAAACACGCCTTTCACTTGGAATCCGATAGACGACAGTTTTTATTTCAAAAGAAACAGCAAGATTTTTGAGAAAATTTCCAGAACGACTGGAATGAGAATGGAAGAAATTGAACTTGAATTCAGAAGGAGAATCAGCTTGTTATATACTATGTATCAGAAAAAAATCTTTGACTTTGAAAAGGTTGGAGAAATAATAAATGAATATTACAAAAAGCCCGAGCAAGTTTTAAAGGAATTTGGAATTCAATAAAATTATTTTATTTTTTATTAATTGAGTGAATTGCATTGCAGCGTTCTGATAACCCAATTTGAGCGTCCACCACCACCACGAAAGGTAGGGTAGCAACCATAAGTAGCATCAGCAGTATCAGTATGGATAATATCTGAACAAGTACCTGTAAAATTTACAGGACAGCTAGAGGAACTTAAAAGATTTCCATCGCATGTGTCTTTGGGAACGACGCCAGCACAAGCAACAAAAACATTGCCACCAGGCGGAGTTTGAAAACTTGCATATTGACTAATCCAACTCGTAGCACAATCTCCACTTGTATCTCCGTTAACACATGTGTATCCAGAATAGCATGCTATTGTTACTGTTCCTGGAGTTGGTGTGCTGAAACACGCATTATTTGAACAACCATTGTGGTCATACATTCCACTGGCTATTATTTGATTGCTTGAACATTGAAATGTGTATGGACCATGAACCGAACCATCAACACCACAATCTGTTTTCAGATTAGTGCTTGGCCTATTGCAAGAATCTGCGAAATAAAGTTTACTACCTGTGCATGCAACACCATAGTTATTTGTATATAATAATTCCTTAGCATTTATTGCATCCTGCAGGCTTTTTCCTGTCGCAACTTCAACTTGAGTTGCAAGATGATATTTTGTCGACGGACTTGGACTGTTTGTGTATCCAGAGAAATCAGTATCGCCGCACAAATTTCTTGCTGATGAAAATGCGTCTTTCAAAAGCATTTCTTTTCTTACACCATTTTCTTTTATTGAAATCCAAATCTCGCTAGCGTTATGTCCTAAGGATGGAAGCGTTCCCGAAGAAACCGTTAATGGAGAATTTCTGTCGTTAATCAAAAGACCGCTTGTTATGGCGCTGTCTAAAGTTGTATCTGTTTGCGTTCCAAATTTAATTTTAATATGATTAGCCGGTTCCCATATCAAACCCCTAGTAAACAAGGCGTTGACAGAAATAATTCCTGCAATTAGAATAAATGCAAATATTCCAATCAGTAAATATCTATTCCTCTTTTTCATAGTGTTTTATAGGATAAGCTATTTATAAATTTTAATGATAAAATTTAATAACACATTTTCCCATTTTTAAGCATGAAAGAAGGTGATATTTCTTTTTTTGAGCAAATGGTTAAATCCATGGAAGACTTGGAGCCGAGTCTTGAAAAATATTACAAGTCCGGAGACATTGAAAATTTCAACAAGATAAAAAAAACAATGCTTGACGTTCAAAAAAAAATTTCAGAGGTTGTAGATGCTATCTAAAAAGGAGGATTTTTTTCTTGATTTGAAGAACAACATTTCAAAAGAAACCAATATTTCTAAAGAAATTGTTATTTTTTTAAGAGAGTTGGGAAAAAAAGAAAACTACGAGGATAAAAAAATTATTGAAGAACAATTGAAATCACTTAAAAAAGAGATGATGAAAATTAATGAAAATATTATTCTTTCATTAAATCAAAATGCTTCCAATCCGCTGGTTTCCAATACTCTAAAACCAATTGATACAAAAGGTTTGCAAAATTTAAAAATTACCGAGAGAAAACCTAATTTTGTGAACAGACTATTCTTTGGCTTAAATGGGCCAAAAATCTCCGTTTCAGAAAAAGAAACTTTGAAAAGATTGAAGAAAAAAGAGCAGCAGGAAAAAAAAGAAAGCAAAAAAATAATAAAACCCAACACATATGTAAGAAAAGCCAACCAGCTTTTTTCCGACTTCTCGTTTAACCTCGTGAAAAAATATGGATTCAAGGAGTTGCAAAGCGATTTGATAAAGGCGAACATGAACATCCTCTTAAGAAGTTACATTTCAATCACTATTTTTACAACTCTGATATCTATCGCGGCATCTTTTCTTGTTTTTGTTTTCCTTTTATTTTTCAACATCGGTTTTGATCTTCCAATTGTGACTTTAAGCAATGAGGATTTTGTTGTTAGATTTTTGAAAACATTCTGGATAGTTATTATTGTTCCCGCCGTAACATTTATTTCAATGTATGTTTATCCATCTCTTGAAAAAGATTCTCTTGAGAAAAAAATAAATCACGAATTGCCTTTCGCGACGATAAATATGGCTGCAATCTCCGGTTCAATGATTGACCCTACAAAAATATTTAGCATTATCATCTCAACCGGCGAATACCCTTATCTTGAAAAGGAATTTAGAAAATTGCTTAACACAGTAAATGTTTTGGGACAGGATTTTGTCAGCGCATTGAAGAACAGCACGTTCAATTGTTCAAGCAGAAAACTTTCAGAGCTTTTCAATGGACTTGCAACGACGATGAATTCTGGCGGAGATTTGCCGAAATTTTTTGAAGAAAGAGCGGAAACCATGCTTTTTGAATATCGTCTTGAAAGAGAAAAAGAAACGAAAACTGCAGAGACATTTATGGACATTTATATCAGCGTCGTTATTGCGGCTCCAATGATTTTAATGCTTCTGCTGATGATGATGAGAATCAGCGGACTTGGAATAAGCTTGAGCACGGGAATGATTACATTGATAATGGTTTTAGGTGTTACTATGGTAAATGTCGCCTTTTTAACATTCTTGCAAATAAAACAATCTAATAACTGATGGAAATAAAAAAAATACACTATGTCGGAATTGTATCTGCTCTATCAGTAATAGCTTTGTCTTTTTTATTTGTACAAACAAAATTTTTCTTTATATTTATCGGCATCGGGGTAATTTCCGGATTGCTGCCTTTCGTTTTGGGTTTAATGCAAGAGGCAAAAATATCTTCTGAAAAAGAACAAATGTTTCTTGAATTTGCCAGAAATCTCGTCGAGAGTGTAAAAACTGGAACGCCGATAAGCAAGAGCATAATAAACACGCAGAACAAACCTTACGGAGCTTTAAGCAGACACATCAAAAAACTTGCGAACCAAATATATATGGGAATTCCATTAAGCACGGCGTTGCAAGTTTTCGCGAGGGACGTCAATAATAAAACAATTTCCAGAGCAATAACTCTTATAGGTCAAGCTGAAAAATCCGGTGGAGAAATAAGCGAGATTCTTGAATCGGTTGCGAACGCCGTAAATACTTCCGACAAACTAAAAAAAGAAAGAGAAGCTTCTATTTCCACGCTTGTTGTCCAAGGATACATTATATTTTTCGTCTTTATCGTGATAATACTTGTTATGCAATTTAAGATAATTCCCTTGCTCTCTGGAATCCAAAATGTCGGGGCAATAGGCAATGAAGTCGGAATTAAAGGAAATAATTTTGGAAACATACAAAAAGAAATTACAAATTCATTCTTGTATCTTATATTAATCCAGGGTTTTTTCACTGGGTTGACTATAGGAAAATTGGCGGATGAGAGCATAAGGGCGGGAATAAAACATTCGTTTGCTCTAATGCTTATTTCATTTGTTATCTCATCAGGGGCGAATCTTCTTTTCGGGCATTAAATTCTTAATACTTCGCCTAAAGTCAAAGTAGAGCAAACATTTTATTTGGGCATTAATTGATTGATGTTTTCCTTACGAAATGAATTGCTTTTATATTTGAAGAAACTAAATATTTTTCCAGATTGCTCTCATCTCCTCTAACGGCATAAGCATTTTCAAAAATTCTTCCATTGTATTCTATTTCCGCTCTCAGCTTGTCTTTGCCCAATTGACATGAAACAATTTTTCCATTTTCATTTAACCTTCTTACTTCCAACGGCTGATTCCTGTCATGAACCTCAATAATATATCCCCATTGTTCGCCTTGTGGGAAATATTGGTTTCTCTGGAAATTTACCCCAACTGGAATGCCCTTTGAACGAATCATACCGATAGAATCAGTGCTTGATGTTTTTTCAGTTATTTTGTTAAGGAGGGAATTAAGATTATCCTCGGATAAATCGTTCAGGAATCTGTAGCCTTTAGTCGTCTTGACAGTTGCCCCATAAGTCGGTGAATTTCTTTTTAGAGTTAATGACTCAAATTCTTTCACATTAAGATAAATTGATTTCCCGTAAGCTTTTCTTTTTTCACTGTCTTTTACGTAACTGGCCTGAAGCTTTGTGATTCTTTTGATTGGCGCTTCATCGTCAAACTCTTCCCAATTTCCATAGTTCATTGGAGTTATGTTTACTCCGCTTTTTACGGCAGATGGGAACTCAGTTTTCCTTAATAATCTATCAATTGTTTGAACCACATCTCAGCTGATTTTTCATGATTTATAAAATTTGCTACTGAACAAAATCTATTAAAAAGCGGTTTACTAATGTTAAATATGAAACTGAAAAAAAGGGGAACGTCTCATTTAGGATTTATTCTGTCTTTTGTCATATTTATCTTGTTTTTAGTATTTATTCTTTCCATTATAGGGCCAAAATTAGGAACGCAGACAAACAAAAAACCTCTGCTTGATTCTCTAGAGTTTAACATAGTTAACAGCTTCGGGATGGACAATTTTACAATTGCAACTGCAAATTATAAAGGAACTTCTGCGGGACAGAAAAGCTGCATTAGTTTGAATCCAATAACTAGTTTAGAGTTTATCGGTGATGCAAATAAAAATAAAATAAAAATAAGGGACGACTCTGGAAATTTGCTAAATTTTAACATTCAGTCTGGAATTTTTTACATAGGCATTAGCTCTGCATCAAATGCAACTTTAAAGATATATTATGCAGGAAATATTTCCTCGACGACGACATTAAGTGACTGTAAAGATGCCAGCACCAGTTTAACAGTCCAAAGCGTAAACAGAGAACAAAGATATATTTTAGATTCAAATGTAATTTCGTTAAGGGGCAAATATTCCTTAGATTATGAACAACTGAAAAGAGATTTGGCAATTCCCGAAGGAAATGATTTCACATTCAGTTTCAAATTAGCCAATGGGACAACAGTGGAATCGCAGAATGTGACTATTCCTTCAGTAAATGTATTTGCCAAGAATTTTCCAGTTCAGTATTTAGATAACAATGCAAATTTAAATGTCGGTTTTTTGACGATAAAAGTATGGTAAATGAGGAGAACCAAGGTTCTCCCTACACTACCCTCTCCTTTTAAGAGCAAGGTTCTCCTTGCGATTGACATACGCATCGTCCCTGAAAAAAACCTCAAACATTAACCTCTCCTTTTCAAAGCAAGGTTCTCCTTACAATAACCTCTCCCATTAAAAACCAAAAAATAAAATGAAAAAAATAAAAAACAAACATGGATGGATAAAAATTGTAGAAGCATTCACAGCCATACTTCTTGTATCTGGAGTACTAATAGTAATATTAGGAAACATAAAAACTGAAACTCAAGATACGTCGTCACAGGTTTACGATTCAGAATATTCCATTCTTAGAGACACTCAACTTGACAGCTTATTAAGGAATTCAATTTTAGCCGTTTCCGACGGCAGTTTTCCGGTTGAATGGGAAAATTTTGATACTGGCGGGCTAACTGGGGTTAAGACAAATATAGAATCACAAATACCATCATATCTAAGCTGCAAGGCAAAACTCTGCAAAATTAACGATATATGTTCTTTGTCTTCGGCTCCCACAGGTGAAAATGTTTATGTAGAGTCGGTAATGATAAGCGCAAATTCAAATGTTTATAATCCAAGAAAATTAAATTTATTTTGCTGGAGCAAATGAACGTAAACTTATTTATGTTTGATTACAATAATGCTTAAATATTAAATTAATTCAATAACTAGATGGATGATTTAAGAAAAATTGTTTCTGGAATTGTATTGGCTAGTTTCTTGAGTTTTATACCATATTCTAATCTTCAAGCACAAGAAAAAAGAAAATATACATTGGAACAAGAATGTGAAATGACCAAAGCAGGATTATTCTTTATATTAAAGGGGATGAAAAAATATGGGCGGAAAGAATTTTCAACTCCGGAAATAAATATCTCAGAATATTCTAAAGAAAGACTTGAAATTGAATATAAATGCGCAGGGGAATATGTAGAAAATGAAACTGGCGGAGCATATGGTGTTTCTAAGGAAGAAAAAGATGGAAAGATGAAATTTGTTGTATTTAAAAAAGGCAATTTAACTTAAACAGTTTAGTTTAATAATAACGCTTATTTCTTTTTATTGTGGCATTGAAAAAAATATATAATTACGGAATAAACGTCGATAAAGAAACGCTGAAACAATTTAAAAATTGCTATTCAAATGATTTTGTCGTCGCTGCGGCTCTTATGCCGGATGCGCATCTCGGATACGCCGCCCCAATAGGCGCTGTTTTGAAAACAAAAAAATTTGTGGTGCCTGCATGGGTTGGATTTGACATAGGCTGCGGTTTAATTGCCGTAAGAATAAATGGAAAAAATCTGGTTGAAAGAGTAATGAAAAATCGAGACGGGATATACAATGAAGTTACGAGGATAATTCCCATGGGGGCTGGACATTATAACGAAGAGCATAAAGTTACTGAAAAAACTAAAAAAGATTTCAGAAAAATTCTTGATAAATTTGAAAATAAACCTTATGATAAAAATATCAGAAATTATCTGGAAACGGCGGCGATAAAACATCTTGGAACTCTTGGCGGAGGAAATCATTTTATAGAACTTGGTTGCGACGAGAGCGAGAGGGAACTGTGGCTGATAATTCATTCTGGAAGCAGGGGTGTCGGACACAGCGTCGCAAAAAAATACATGATTGAAGCTTCCGGAAGCAGAGAAAAGAAAGAATATGAGAAAACATTTCCTCTTGACAAAGATTCAGAAATAGGAAAGGAATATCTAAATGTTCTGGAATTTGGATTAGAATACGCGCTTCTCAACAGACTTGAAATGTCATACAAGGTTTTTGAAATTTTAAAGAATGTTACTAAAGAAAATTTAAAGTATGAAATTTGGGTCAATAAAAATCATAATCATGCCGTTTATGAAAGAGGCTACTTTATACATCGCAAGGGCGCAACTCCTGCGAAAAAAAATGAAAGGGGAATAATCCCGGGAAACATGAGGGATGGTTCTTTCCTTGTCGTCGGCAAGGGAAACGCAAAATTTCTGAATAGCTCATCTCACGGAGCCGGAAGAAGCATGAGCAGAAGAGATGCAAAAAAGAAATATACCTTGAAACAATTTGCAGATTCCATGAAAGGAATAAGAGGAAATATTTCCAGCAAGACGCTCGACGAACTCCCAATGGCTTACAAAAATATTTCTGAAGTAATGGATGCCCAAAAAAATTCTGTGAAAATAATAAAACACATAAAACCGATAATAAATTGGAAAGGTTGAGAATCAACACTGCGTCAGTTTTTCAAACACGCCGAAAGGTTGAAATGTAAAAACCTCCAGCGGGTTTTTACGAATCCAGCATCCGATTTTCTGAATTTTACAAATCCTGCAACCATTAATGATTAATGAAAAAGATTTATAAAATATAATTTGCTGTAGATATAATGAAAAGGGGATTGTTTTTATTATTCGGCTTAGGTTTGCTGATATTTTTATCTTCTGGGATTTTTGCGCTCAACGATATAAGTTGCAGCATAGTTCCAAAAACAAATTGTGCTAGCACCAACATAATGATGGGGCTTTCTGATTCAACAAATGCGCATGGAGAACTTGCAAGCCAAGTTAATTATGCTTATGTAGTCTGCTGTAATTTTGCAGCAAGCACGCAATGTTCCACTGATAACAGCAATAAAGTTTTGGGATTATCCGCAGACACCAATGCCCATGCCGAAGCTCCCGATGCAAGTCCTCCGCAATATACCACATCAAACGTTTGTTTCAATGACTTATCCTGCATAAGTACCACTAGTGCTTGTGGAGCAGATCACCCAGTTGGAATTGTTTCATTATCGGCAAGCACAAATGCGCACGTCGGTTCTGTAGGAACATATATTTCTACTGGAGGTGTTAATATCTGTTGCACTTCTTTAACATACATAACATCGGCTTTCTGGTCGAAAAATGGATTTACAAAAGTGAGTAAAATAGATGTTATTCCCGATAAAACCTCTGTGCAGGAAATATTAAAAAATTCTCAGTTGCCTCAAAGTACGAATGTTAAATTTGAACTTTATAGAAAAGCGGCTTTTTTTTTCTTTTCAGATAAATTATTTAAAACAACATCAACAAAGACTGACATAAATGGAAAAGCAGTTCAAAGCTGGCTTATTACTCAAACGGATTTGGATGCAGTAAAGGGAACACAAAGTTATAATGATTTGAAATTCTATTTCAAGGTTCTTAACGTTGACAATAGCAACCAGTTAATAACATCAAGTGATGATTTGGGAATAAATGTTCTGGATTCAACTTTCTGCAGCGATAAATTTGTATGCGGGGATTATGCTCAAACTTCATGCACAAACAATGATCCATGCAGTGTTGCCGCCAATAGCGTACCTGTAGGAATAAGTTGCACTGATGGAACCACAAATTGCTTCTGTTCTTGGGACACTATAACAAGCATGTGCAAAGGGGTATCTGAACTTCTTTCTTACAATGCAACGACTGGAATAGAACAAGTTTCAGGAAGATGCATTATCAATGCAAATGGAAAGAGCGGAACTTGCGCACAAGGCGGAACAATATCTTATGGCTGGACAGCTACATGGACTGGAACGCCTGAAACAAAACCTGCTTCATGTGTCAACGGACAAACAGTTTTACAATGCCCTGCACAAATACAGCTTCCATTCTTTGGATTTTATAATTTCTTGATAACAGGACTTCTTATTGCATTGATTTACGCCATGTTATTAAGAAATAAAAAAAAATTTTCTACTTATTAGACAAGTTTATAAAATAAATTCCCCATTATTTTTTATGAAAAGAGGCGTATTGTTTTTTTTATTAGTAATTTTATTCTCGGCTTTTTTTTTCGCATTTTCTCAATCACAAGTTGGAAACCCTTCAAGTTTAATAAGTGAAAAATATCCTTTAGATAGCCATCTAACTGGATGGATAAATATAAGTCTTAATAATGAGCCTGCAGATTCTTTGTTCCAGACAAGTCTTGGCGACCAAGTATCTTTGATTGATTTGATTAAGCAGAATGAGTTAAAGGGTACTCTTGCTTATTCGTGTCTTCCTCTCGACTGCAAATCAGACTATTCAGCTGCTGGAAGCGGTGAAGATAGCAAAACTTTTTCATTAAGCCCGGGAGAATCACAAGTCATAGGACTAAAATTTGGTGGCAATGTGGGAGACACTTCTTTTATGAATGCCCGTGATTTTAACATAAGCATAATGTCAGATGCTCCAGAATCAACGTCAAAACAATTATTTATTGATGTTCTTGACGATAATAACAAAGAATGGCAATCTTACAAATCTTCAGGAAATTTTTACAATGAAGACAGCGGATGTTATAATTCTCCCATGGGAACGATAGATATAACTACAACTATTTTCTGCGAGAAAATAACTCTTCCTGAAGCGCCAAAGGTGGAAATAGGAGCATACATAATTAATTCTTTAAATCCGAGCGCATCTTTTACCATGAGCATAGATAACAAAAATGGAAAATCAGCAACATGTCCAATTTCAGCATTTCAAGGTGGCAGAATAGGATGTGTTCCAAACTTTAAAATAGATGCGAGCGGAGATTATTTTGTATGCATTAAAGCAACATCTAGCGTCGATGAATTCAAATATAAAATTAATTCTCAATCAAACAACAATAATACTTGCGGTTATGCTACAGATGCAACACATCCTCGAGATTTTGAAGTGTTTGCAAAACCTGCCAAATTTAATTCAATCGGCAGTTTTGTATTAAATAATACTGAAGTCTTGGCGTCTGGAAACAGCAATACTAATCTTGAATCTGAAATAGAAAATTACATCAGCAACAAATACAACAGAGATTGCACAAAGAATTGCATAGTTCCAATAAGAATCATATCTGGAAAGAATCAGCAGCAGCAATTAACTGTTTCGGGCATTAATATGAGATACACTCTTGGCGGAGTCACTACAAATGGGATTAACAAAATTTATAATATTACGAGCATTCCGGCAAAAGTAACTTCCGGATTTATAATAATGAATTTAGATTATGCGAATTTTTCTCTTCCAAAAACTTTTGGGAGCAGCAATTTATCTCTTACTTTTGGAGGAACGCAAATATTCTCGCAAAACATAGAAATAGAAAAAATACCGCAAATAGTTTCTATAAATCCGATGACGATAATAGCCGGTTTGCCAACGCATTTCAGCGCAGAAATTAAAACATTTGACTCCAATTCTACAAAAATAACAAACTATGAATGGAGGTTTGGAAACGATACCGTAAAAACACTTCTAAATGACGCCCTATACACCTTTAATAAAATCGGGACAAGCGTGATAACTTTGATAATTACTGATTCAAATCAACATACCTCGACAAACTCATTTAATGTTTATATCTCAACTCCAAAGATAGCAGTTAATTCTCTGCTAAAAAAAGATTTTGATAATCTAAAAAATATTAAATCTCTGATTGAAAATTTTTCGCTGTTTGAACAAGATTCTCTAAAAACAATATTGAATTTTAATAAGTTGGAATCTACACTCAGCGACGTACAGCAGAAAAATGCCACTGCAATTTCCGACCAAGATTATATCAACATAATGCCTCAATTAGTAAATCTGACAATTCCAAGCTCCATAGAAATTACAAAAAGCGTTGATTCTCTATTATTCTTTCCAAGCAAGAAAAATATAAATTTGAATATACTTAAAAAAATCAGCGGCGGAGATTACGGAGGCCAGGAAAGCCAATATGCCGATTCAATTTTAGCGTGGAACTTAAACAATGTTCAAACAAGACTTAGTTCGAGAGGATTCACTGCAACATATGAAAAGAACGATAAAGAGATACTGAATACGTTTGAATTAAAAATCGGCGAGAGCCAGGAAGTTAAGGGAGCTTATTTGATTATTCCTAAATTTGAAAATATCAAATTTAAGCAGGATTATTCGCAAAAGGAAAACGAGGGTTATGTTTATATTCAGTTAAACGGCGGCGAGGATATAATTTTTTCAACTAGTGAAAAGGCAGATTTCTTAAATTTTCCTGCATTTATATCACCGCCAATAAGCAGATTGTCGATTCAGAAAGCGCCGCTTTTAGACACTGAAAAAATTTCCAAACAAACTTTGATTATTTTAGTCACGCTTCTCGTTACATTCATCGGCTTTATAATTTATTTAGCTCTGCAGCAATGGTACAAAAGAAAATATGAAAACTTTTTATTCAAAAATAGGAACGATTTGTACAATATAGTTTCTTACATACAAAATATGAAAAAGCAAGGCATTGAAGACAGCAAAGTGGCTTCTGGATTAAAGAAATCCGGCTGGAGTTCCGAACAAGTGGATTATATAATGAAAAAATATTACGGAAGAATGACCGGCATGCTTGAAATCCCAATAGACAAAATTATTAATTTATTTAAAAAGAAATCTGTAAAATATCCTCCTCGAGGATTACCGCCACGAAAATTTAATAAAGGACCTAATTATATATTTTAAAATGGCGATAAAAATAGTAAGAAATTTTTTTACCAGAATTTTTCTCAGCATATTCAAAAGCAAGGGGAATATCAAGCTTGGTTTTTACGGACCTCCAAATGCAGGAAAGACGAGCCTTGCAAATAGAATATGCAAGGATTTCACTGGCGAGGAAATAGGCAGCGTAAGCAAAATCCCGCACGAAACAAGAAATGTGCAATTCAAGGAGCAAGTTGAAATAGACTACAAAGGAAAAAAATTGACATTCAAGATGATTGATACTCCTGGAATTGCAACAAAAATAGATTATGAAGATTTCTTGAAATATAAAATGAAAAAGGCAGAGTCAAAGAAAAGGGCAAAAGAAGCAACACAGGGAATAATTGAATCTATAAAATGGCTCGATGACATGGACATTGTAGTTGTTGTTTTGGATGCTACAGAGAATCCATATAATCAAGTCAATATTACAATCATAGGGAATCTGGCTGCAAGAAAAATTCCAGTTGTAATAGTGGCAAATAAAATTGACATGAAAAAAGCTGATATCAAAAAAATTGAATCTGCATTCCCAGAGTATGATGTCGTCGGAATAAGCGCAAAATATGGGACGAATCTAGAGGAATTTTATGAATCAATATTCAAACTAGCAAAAAAAATTTAAAAGAAAAACAAAGACAAAATGCGGAGCCTTTAGCTGCGTCATTTGTAAACAAACAACACAATGAAAAAAATTACAAAAATAAAGGGATTTACAATTCATTTTCTGCCGTATTCAGAGATAAGAGATCTTAACAGTACTGGGAGAATAAAGAAAGTATTAGATATAGTTCTTGGAAATAGCATACTTATTTTGCAGGGAAGATTAAAACCTGAAGAGGAAACCAGGCTTATTGAAGACACAATGGCAATGATGGGACATTTAAAAAATTTCAAGGGAATAGAATTAGCAGTCATATCTGGAAACGAAAATGAAAAATTCTTTGGAAAAATGAGGGTTGGAATTTTGAATGCAATTTCCGGCGCAGACTTGGGAGCAATAACAATAATAGGACCTGCAACAATTGTTAAAGAGATAAAAAGAAATCCCAAAAAGATTGAATTATTTCTTAATAGATGATTTAATGGGCTCTAAATCTGCTATACAGGGGATTTTCATTAAATCTTTTCATATAAGTTTCTTCTAGCGCTTTTTTAACATTATTTATTATTTCTATTTTTGGATCTTCTCTATTGATAATTAATTTCCCACTAATCCCAAATCTTCCGCTAAAAGTTCCACCAATAATTCCTTTCTGCGGTCTGCTAGATATTTCTTCCCAATCTCTTAGCATTAATTCTAAACCATTTCCATCCCTTAATAAATAAGACTGCAAATGTTGAACTATATATTTTGGAATAATTGTTTCAATTGGAACCGTTGATTCTCTTTCAAAATTCTTAATATTATATTTAAATGTTTTTTCAGAAAGTTTAGAATCCATTAAAACCCCTGCAACATTCAAATTTTTCAAGAGAACTTCACAAGACTCATCATGCAGACGCGGGCATATTATCTGAGAACCAACCGGCCCATAATGCGAAATGCTTAAAATTATTTTTTCTATTATTTCCATTTTTTTATAGCTTAAACTGATATAAACATTTATTAATTAAATACTTTTCCATAATTCATGCCACACCAATGCGTGCACTGCGGAGAGATTTATCCTGCTGGCAGCAAAGAAATTCTGGAAGGATGCAATAAATGCGACAGTCATTTTTTCTTTTATGTCAGGGAAGACCAGCTTAAAAAAATCAAAGAAAATCCCGTAGAACTTTCAAAGGAAGAAAAAAATAAAATTGAAATGGACATAAGAGAGATGGCCAATATAGAAGACGAAGATATCCCCGTAATTCTTGACATTGAATCAGTAAGAATAATCAGTCCGGGAAAATATGAAATTGACTTGGTTAATTTATTTAATAAAGACAGGCCAGTCATATTCAAAATAGGCGATGGCAAATACATTATTGATTTAACAATGTTAAGAGTCGACAAATCTGGAATAAGAGAAGAGAAGAAATAGATTTTTAAAAAATATAAAAACCCAATAAGCATATTCTGATTATGAAAAAGAGGAAAAGTGCAAATATTGTTTTGAAGGAAGTCTTGGAAAATATCAAACCGACCAAAGAACAATTAAAAAAAATAGAAATTATTGTTGATGATTTTAAGGACAAAGTAAAATCCAAAATTAAGAAATTAAAAATTGATGCTGAAATTTTTGTCGGCGGCAGTTTTGCCAAGGGAACCATGATTAAAAAAGAAGTTTATGACGTCGATATTTTTATTAGATTTGACAAAAAATATAAAGAGATATCAGATTTAACTAAAAAAATTCTGGGTGAATTTAAAAAAACAGAGACAAAGGGTTCAAGAAACTATTTCATAATTGATAAAGGTCATTTTTTTATAGAAGTTGTTCCAGTTATAAAAACGATTAACCCAGAAAAAGCTGAAAATGTGACTGACTTATCATACTCGCATGTTTATTACATAAAAAAGAAAATAAAGAATGAAAAAATTCGAGATGAAATAAAACTTGCCAAGGCGTTTTGTTACGCCAACAATTGTTACGGGGCAGAATCTTATATAAGTGGTTTTTCGGGATATGCACTTGAACTCTTAATTTGCCATTATGGCAGTTTTCTCAATTTCATAAAAGCATTTGAAAAAATGAAAGATGAATCAAATCAAAATAAAGAAGTAATAGATATTGAAAAACATTTCAAAAATAAAAACGAAGTCTTGATGGATTTAAATGAATCTAAATTGAAATCTCCAGTTATTCTGATTGATCCCACCCATAAAAATAGAAATGCTCTTGCCGCTCTTTCATATGAAACTTTTGAAAGATTCAAGAAAATTTCCAGAGAATTTTTAAAAAATCCCAGCAAAAAATTCTTTGAAAGAAAAAAAATTGATTTCAATGATGCAAATAATAAAGCAAAAAAGAAAAAACTTAACTTTGCAATAATTGAAGCTGAAACTGAAAAGCAAAGTGGAGATATTGCAGGAAGCAAACTTTTGAAACTTTACAATTTCTTAAACTCTGAACTTGAAAAATATTTCTCAGTTAAAAACAAAGAATTTGAATACAATGGCGGAAAGACAGCAAAGTTTTTTTTTGTCGGGAAAAATAAGGGAGATATATTGCTTATTGGTCCTCAAATTAAGAATAGTGAAAATGTGAAATTATTCAAGAAAAAGCACAAGCATATTTTCTTCAAATCTGGAAGAGTTTATGCAAGAGAGAAAATAAAATTTGATATGAAGGATTTCCTGCATTCTTGGAAGAATAAAAATGACAGAAAAATCAAAGAGATGTATATAAAGAAAATAACTATTAATTGATTTTTACAGCTTTTTCAAAGAGTGATGCGAATGCCTGCGCAAAAAATTCAGAGTTTAGCCATATTGCTGAATCCTCATCTTGATTCTTTGAAATGTAAAAAAGTATTTTTTTCCTGTCAATTATAAAGAATTTTGAATTGATATTTGTTTTCTTGATTTTTATTCCAAGTTTGCCTGAAATTTGCTTGATTAACTTTTCATCTCCAAATAAGACAACATTTATTTTTATTTCCGATTTTTTTAATACTTCAAATGTTTGCTGAAACAGTTTTATTTTAGAAGCAAATTCATTTGCGTCCGTGCAAATTATAAGCTCTTCCTTAGTATCAATAATTAATTCTTTTATATGATTTGAAATATTTGATTTTCCCCTCAGTGCAAGCGATAAATCTTCTTTTTGAACCGGAATCATTCCTTCATTATATAATTCTTCAAGGCTCGTATATTCTACAGAATCTTTTATTTTTGAAAGTTCGAGCATTTTTTCAGTTGCATCTTTTCTCACATTATTTTTTAGTTTTTCAAGAATTATTTTGGGTTTTACGCCGATGTATTTTACAGGTTTGTCCAATTTTGCAATGGCAAAACCATTTTTTTCCAGACTTTCTAAGACATCATAAGTCCTGCTTCTGGGAATTCCTGAAGCTTCTGCTACTTCTCCGGCTGAAGCTATGCCTTTTTTCAATAAGGCGAGCCATACTTTTGTCTCATAAATGTTCAGGCCAAAATAATCCTTTATTCTTCCTACAAGTTCTTGTTTTACTATCATAAAACTCGGAAAAGATAGATATTTATAAAGCTTATGATTTGTTACTTTTTTATAGTGGGAACAAAAAGACAAGATTTAAATAAGATTTTCTTATCGGGAATATATGAAAACACAACCGGGATTTGGGAGACATGGAAAAACTAAAGTGCCATATCAAAAATTATTCGATGAATATGTTGATATAACAACTGGAAATGGGGATATGTTCTTTGGAAAATACAGCGGTATATCCGAGGAAGGAAATATGATATTAAATCCACATATAGCTCATTGTTTCGCGGCAGGTTTTAGAGAATTTATTCTTATTGAACAAGAGTCTTATCTGCACATAGATTCAATAAAAAATATAAAACCTGCCACTAGACAAAGATTGGAAGAATATTGCAAGGCTGTAAATTTATCAAGCAAAAGGAATTTTATTGAGGAAGAAAAAAAGCATCAAGAAACAGCTAAAGAATAATATATCCCAAAATCATTCCGGCAAAAATTCCCGCAGTTATGAATGGCATTGCCGGATAAAATTTCTTTTTTTCTGCAAAGAAAAACAAGTATGTCAAGCCAATGGTTGCTCCACATATTACAAAAATCGCAGGCATCAAGCCAAATGTTTTAAGCATGACTCCAGCAGTTATTATCGGGAAAACAACGTCGCCACCACCAAGAATCGCAATATTAAATCTAAATTTTTTATTTCCAATTTCGGATTTTTTCATTTTTTGCATTTGCAATTTGACTTTTTTTGAGGCATATGGAATAAAAAAACCTGAGAAAACATTAAGCTTATTTATTTGATACTTCGCCATTTTCTGCATTATTCCAGAATGCCATACAGCCCAAGCATCATAGATTGAAATTAGAATAAGCAAAAAAGATATTGTATAGATATTTAATATTGGAACAAAAATTGTTGCAATTCCAGGATAAACAAGAAGTTCAGTCGCATTATGCACTAAAAAATTTCTTTTGTATATTTTTATATAAGCCAAGGGAAGGGAAATTAATATTGCAATAATCCATGATAATTGCAAACCCCATAAAGAAGAGTTTGCAAAATTATTAAATAATATTAAAGCCAGTATATTAAATACTATTCCCAAAGAGATAACTATTACTAGGAAGAACCAAAGTTTCAAGAAAAATTCTGCATTTAATTTTGTTAAAAATAGCATCAATGAAATTGCAATTACAAAAGCCAACAAGATTGAAAAAAATGCATAATTAAAATCGCTGTTTTCTTTTAATTCCGGCGACTGAAGTCCGAACGGCAAATCCGGAGCTGAAACATTTACAACATTTCCCTGAGAAACTCTAACAGGAGAATAATAATTAACAACGTAGAGTCCGATAAATTGCGTAACAACAAACATTAACAATAAAATCGCTGTTATTTTTATGTTATGTTTCATACAAAAACCTCCAGCAGGTTCTTCACAGCTCCAGCAACCATTATTTTATATGCGAGAACCTCCAGCATAAAGGGAACCAAGTTTCCCCTTATCAACCTCTCCTTTAAACGTCCAGCGACCATAGATTAAACAAGGAAAAAGCAGTTTTTAAATTTTCAATATCATTAATTAAGTGACTTGCATTGCAGCGTTCTGATAACCCAATTTGAGCGTCCACCACCACCACGAAAGGTAGGGTAGCAACCATAAGTAGCATCAGCAGTATCAGTATGGATAATATCTGAACAAGTACCTGTAAAATTTA
>Ga0209515_10000886_pt1 | contig 52101 bp, 57 predicted proteins | sample Subgroupgradi54m_FD_187454 | JGI IMG/M metagenome (GOLD analysis project Ga0209515, IMG submission 187454) | Subsurface groundwater microbial communities from S. Glens Falls, New York, USA - GMW60B uncontaminated upgradient, 5.4 m (SPAdes)... ... | reverse complement strand
TTCCCGTGAGCCTTGTTCGCTCTTGGTCATGAAACAAACACCCACGTCGTAACTGTTGCTATCCGCGTCTTCCTCGACCCGAACCACACGGCCTAAGAGGCCCTCATTGAAAATCAAGGCCTTGCGCTCAATTTCTTGACAAATCTTCAAGGTACGGATATCCAGGTTCATCCATAGGATGCTTGAAAGCTGCGGAGGCTTGTTTTCCGTCTGAAAAAGGATGCCGGATTGACTGATATTTTGGGACACACCCTTGGAAGCCTCCTTGGATTTACCGGGCGATCCGGAATTTTCGGAAGAGTAAATCCTGAATCTTAAAGGAGTATGAAAATTGATTCTAAAGAATTCCCTGCGTTCCTGCTGGGGTCTTGGGTCGATCGGCATCTAAAGCGTCTCCTTGCTCTAGGAGTATATCATTAAAACCGATCTATTTTCAATAGAAATTGGCATAAAAATCCCCGAAAAAAGCTTTTTAAACCTTTTTCGGGGATATACAGTTAAAGCTTATGGACGTTGGCGGCTTGTTCGCCTTTGGGGCCTTGGGTGACTTCAAACTCAACCGCTTGCCCTTCGTCCAGCGTCTTGTATCCATCACCCTGGATAGCGCTGTGGTGGACAAACACATCCTTTCCTCCCCCGTCCGGGGTAATGAAGCCGTAACCTTTTTGATTGCTAAACCATTTGACGATGCCCTTTGCCATGCGCTTTTTCTCCTTATTTAAAATATCCGCCGCCAGCCAGAGGCTGGTCCGCCTCAGGCGGAAAGGACGGATCCGCCAAGATTTTTGGCGGAAAAAAACCGCAGGCTTCTAGAAAGCCTTGCGGTCAAAAACCAGCACTTTCAAATTTGAAATTCTATTCGACTGAAAAACCCACGACACTAAATTCAAAAACTTAAGAAACTCCAAGCGTTATATTAACCAGGCTGAATGGTAGCATAGTTTTTTACATTTTGTCAAGTAGCAGCAAACTGCTAGGTTTCTTCGAGGATTTCAAGCGTTTGTTCGGGATCCTTAGTTTTCAGCACCAGGCACCCCGAACCCTGGTTTTTAGTCGCGGTGCAATAGGCGTATTCGATGTTGATATCGGCGCGAAAAAGTTTTTTGGCGATCATGGAGATAATGCCGGGCTCGTTTTCGATCTGCAGAACGACCACATCCTGAGTTACGATGTAAACGCCTTCTTCTTCCAGGAGAATCAGCGCTTTAGTGGGATTATCCACAATGAGCCGGACGATGGCGTGGTCGACGGTGTCATGCACGGACATCGCGTAGATATTGATATCGGCTTCGGCGAGCGTGTTGCAGATTGTCGATAAGCGCCCGGGCTTATTTTCCATGAAAACTGAGAGTTGTTTTTCTATGGGCATGCAGGGCCTCATCACCCCAGAAGCTTATCGCCTTTGGCCCAATTTTCTCTTTCCACCTCATCAAACACCAGATACGTAGAATCTTTGGGTTTTTTGGCGATTCGCTCCAATGTTTCCGCGAATTCCTTGGCAATAGCTTCTTTTTGATCGCGCGTGAGTTTTCCAGCAACTCGCAGGCTGACGTAAGGCATGAGGCTAGTGTACCTCTGTTTTGATACGCACGCAAGTGGCGGTGGCGGAGGTGGCGTCTTCTAGACGGAGAGGCATCGTTTGTCCTTGTTCTGCCTTGTGAAAATGGAAGACGTGATGGCAGAAAGCTCAGCGTGTATCCGGCCGTTCGACGCCAATATGTCCCCGCTTTTCAGATAATCTTTTTCATTCCAGAGATCCGTGATTTTTCCACCCGCTTCTTCGATCAAGAGCGTTCCCGCGGCGATGTCCCATGGCGAGAGATCAATTTCCCAAAAGCCGTCAAAGCGTCCGCAGGCCACATAGGCCAGGTCCAGCGCCGCCGACCCGCCTCGACGCAAACCCACGGACCCCAAGGAAATTTTTTCAAAAGATTTCAAATATTCCGGAAAACGCGCATCGCGCGCTCGGAATGGGATCCCTGTGGCCATGAACGCCTCGGAAAGATGCTGGGTCGGTGTGACGCGGATTCTTTTTTTGTTTAGGAATGCGCCCTTTCCTTTGTCCGCGGTGAATAGCTCATCATGCACCGGATCGTAAACCACTGCGGCTTTCACATCGAGGTTTTGCATCACGCCGATGGAAATTGAGAAGATCGGAAATTGATGAATGTAATTGGAGGTGCCATCGAGCGGATCGATTACCCATAAGGTGCCCTTGCCGGAACGGATGCCGCTTTCTTCCGCCTGGATGCCATGATCCGGAAAATATTTTTTGATGGTTGTAATGATGGTTTTTTCGGATTTTTTATCTATTTCAGTGACAAAATCGTTTTTTGTTTTCATGCTCACTTGAGATTTTTTCAACTTTCCGTAAGACGACATGAGCAGTTTTCCCGAAAGGCGCACGGCTTCGATTGCTACCGAGAGTAAACTTTTTTTCATGATTCGAGTATTCTCAGTGTTCGCAGCCGGTTTCTCAGATCTGTTAGATTATTTTTAAAGGTAAAGGTGTGAAAGCCAAGCCCTTTGGCGGCCTCGATCAAGTCTTCACGGTCGTCGATGTAAAGAATTTCAGCGGGCCTGGCCCGGCAAGCCTTGACGGCTGTTTGGTAAATTCGTTTATCAGGTTTTCTCGCCTTTTCTTTAAAGGAAAGAATATGTTTATCGAAACACGAGAGCACCGGGTATTTTATCCGGACGTATTCGTAGTGCATCGCGTTGGTGTTGGAGATGAGCACCAGACGATAGCGCGACTTTAGATTTTTAATGAGCCGCGCGACTCTCGGATTTAATGTGAAGACATTGTTCCAAATTTTTTTAAACTCATTGTAGTCCAGTGTGTGGCCGAGAGCTTTTTTAACTTCCCGGTGAAAAGTCTGCGAGGATATTTTTCCGCCGTCGTACAACGCTTCAAGGCCGGAAGCATAAAAATAGGCTTGAATCTGTTCGGGGCTTCGTCGGGTGAATCGTGAAAGCTTCCGAAAGGCCGGCTCAAAATCAAAGTCGAGAATTACTTGGCCCAGATCGAACAAAATCGCTTTTATTTTTTTATTATTTTTGGTTTTTGACATGTGGGGTATTATAGCATAAGATGCAAAAATCTATGACAACGACCCCGGCAATCTCCATCATAGGACTCACCAAATATTACGGTTCATTTAAGGCCGTGGATGGCATCAGTTTTGAGGTGCCGGCGGGAGATTTTATCGCTTTTCTGGGTCCCAACGGCGCCGGTAAGACCACGACGATCAACGCGATCACCGGGCTTTGCAATTTTCAGGGCGGGTTGGTAAAGGTGTTTGGCATGGATGTGGTGCGCGATTACCGCAAGACCCGGCCGCTCATCGGCCTTTGTCCTCAGGAATTTAATTTTGACCCGTTTCTCACGATCGAGGGAATTTTGGTTTACCAGGCCGGATATTTCGGCGTCCCTAAATCCGAGGCGCTAAAACGCGCGCAGGAACTTCTAAAAATATTCAAACTGTACGAGAAAAAGGACATGGATTTCAGAAAGCTGTCCGGCGGGATGAAGCGGAGGCTTCTCTTGTGCCGCGCACTCGCGCATGACCCAAAAATTCTGATTCTCGACGAACCGACGGCCGGGGCGGATCTCGAGCTCAAGCATTATATCTGGGATTTTTTAAAAGAGCTGAATAAAAAAGGAAAAACTATTTTTTTAACGACGCATTACATGGAAGAAGCCGAACGACTCTCCAAGACGGTCGCGATTATTGACAAAGGAAAAGTCATTCACTGCGGAGATAAAGAATCTCTGGTGCAAAATCAGAGCCTTGAGAAAAAGTTTCTTGAATTGACAAGGAGTGCCGGCGTTGATTGAAAATCCGGTTGGTTTCCGCACGCTCGTGAAACGCGAAATCTTGCGGTTTTTCGTGGTTTTCACTCAAACCATCGTCCCGCCGCTGATTTCATCGGCGCTTTTTATCTTTGTGTTCGGATTTTCCATCGGTCGGAATCTGAATCTTTTGGTGGAAGGCGTGAGTTACCTCAAATTTATCATTCCGGGCCTGGTGATGATGCATTTGATTGAGAGTTCTTACACCAACACCTCCTCCTCTATTTTCATGTCCCGCTGGCACAACATGATCCAGGAGCTTCTCCTCTCCCCTCTTTCCTATTTTGAGATGGTGCTGGGGCTTTTGATCGGTGGCGTGACACGCGGGATCCTGGTGGCCGGCGGTGTTTATCTCGTCTCGCTCCTGTTTACGCAGTTTGTTTTTTACAACCTTCTTATCGTGGCTTACTTTTTCATCACCGTCACGATTATTTTTTCCTGTTTGGGCCTGGTCGTGGGGCTATGGGCGGAAGGTTTTGAGAAATTGTCGGTGTGGAGCACCTTCGTGATCTCCCCGCTTATTTATTTCGGCGGCGTTTTTCATTCCTTGAGTATGGTGCCCGTGCCTTTGCGCTGGCTGACGCATCTTAATCCGATTTTTTATCTCGTGAACGGCCTGCGCTACGGGATGCTGGGGGTTTCGGATGCGAGTATTACTTTCAGCATGATTCTATCCGCTGTCCTGGTGGTCTCTCTGTTTATTTTAGTCGAAAGGCTTTTTAAGAGAGGATATAAGTTGAGGTCTTAGTCAGAACAGGGACTTCGACCATCCGTTTGGGCGCCTGTCGCGGCATTTGCTTCTCAGTCGCTGCACATCAACGGAGTGCGGACACTAGGCAACGGTTGGACGCTCCCTGCGAAGCAAAAGCCGCGCCCTCGCCACCGTTGCACTCACAGTTGGCGAGTTCAGTGAGGGGCCTCGCAAGCAACGGCCAAGTTTTAACTATAGCGCTGTGCAATCAATCAGACTTTTTATGAAGTCTTTCGTACCAAATTTATCTTTCAGGCATTCCAGAAGAATTTCGGCGGGGCATTTCCCTTTTTCCAATAAGTTCTGCAGAGGCTTCAAATAATCAGACTCATTTTTCGGCGCTAAGTTTTTTTCAGCAAGCCTTGCCAGGCCTTCTTCTGCCAATTGTGTCAATTTGCGTGCCGGATCCAGGACAATCCCTTTTTTAAATTTTGTACCAAGCGCTTTAACGGGAACCTCTTCCAAGAGCCTCACCCTTTCATCCCAGCTAAGATCCGCGACCAGCTCCCAGGCTTTTTTTCTTGAGAGCTCATCATAGAAAATGCCTTTTAAAAGCGCCGGCGCCGAGAGCCCGAGGTCGGTTTTCTGGCAGTCGACGCTACGTATTTCCAGATAGCTCTTCAGTCTTGCTTCGGTGAAGATAGTAGTCAAATGTAAATCCCAGTCAGCCGGCGTCGAAGCGTGTCCCGCCAGGCCTTTTTTCATGAATCCCTTGAAATCCATTCCGTTGGCCGGGATCCAATGAGAATCGCGGACGATAAAAAGCATCGGCACCGAAAGCGCGTATTCCAGATAATCTTCCAACGAAAACCGCCCGTCAAAAACTTTTTGGATGATTCCGGTTCTCTCAGGCGCGGTGTGCCGCCAAATATGGGCGCGCCCGGACAGAAAGCCATCGGGCCTTCCTTCGGAAACCGGTGAATTGGCGAATAAGGCGGTGAGTATCGGCGAAAGGCCCATGGCGAGCCTCAATTTTTCCACGGCGTCCCCTTCGCTCGCATAATCCAGCGAAATTTGGATGGAGGCCGTTTGTTTCATCATGGAATAAGTCAAGGGACCTCTATTTTTTAGGCTCTCCCGCATGATGGCGTAGCGTTCCTTGGGCACCCACTCGATCTGGTTTGCGGCGCTTACGGGCTGAAGGCCCAGACCCAGCCAGACGACGCCCATCGGCTCGGAAACTTTTTTAATTTCCGATAAATGACCGTAAAGCTCGGAGGCGTTTTCCTCGAGGCGCGCGGCCTTACGGCCGCTGAGTTCGATCTGCCCGCCCGGCTCGAGCGTGATGGAGGAGTCATTTTTTTTAAGGGCGGTGATATGGGACCCCGAAAACACAGGCCCCCATCCGAATTTTTTCACGAGCGCCTGGAGTATGGCCTCGACGCCACAATCGCCTGAATAACGAATGGCCTCCGCGTTTTCCCGAGTGACGCCTATTTTTTCCCATTCGACGCCGATTTTGAACTCAGATTCTTTTTTAAAACCCCCGGCGAAATATTCCTTGAGCTGATTTTTGGTTAACAGAGTTTCGTGAACGGTGTGTGGCATGACGGTTCCTCTAAGAGACTATGCTATAATAAACAAAAAGGATAAGCAACTTAATGAAAATTGCCTTTTTACTTTACCCTGTTTCGCATGTGAAAATTGAAGAAGACAGCTCTTTTTGGGTCATGCATGAATTGCAAAGACGCGGCCATGAGCTTTATTATTTTGAAAGCCGGCATTTGTTGTGGGCCGGGCATTCGCCGCGGGCGTATTTAACGCCGGCCAGGCTCGATAAGAAAAAAGGCTATCTCCCCTCTTCCCCCTCGAAAGAGGCCGTAGATTTGCGGGTCTTTGGCTCTATTTTTATCCGGAAGGAGCCGCCGTTTGGCACGGATTACCTTTATTCGCTCGAGCTTCTTCGGTCCATCAAAGAAAAAATTTTTATTTTGAACGACCCGGGCGGCATTGCAATGTCCAATGAAAAACTTTTTACTCTGCAGTTCGAAAATTTCATTCCGGAGACCTTGGTGACCGAGGATGTCGAGGCGGCCCGTGTTTTTGTGAAACACTTGAAAGGCAAAGCGGTTGTGAAGCCGCTTCACGAAAAAGGGGGTTTGGGAATTTTTTCGACTTTTTCCGGTGACGGCAATCTCCCTTCCCTTCTCCAAATGGCAACGCGTTCGGGAAAAGAAAAGGTCCTGATACAGCGTTATGTCCCGGCCGAGCGCTGGGGAGACAAACGGCTCCTTGTTTTAAACGGAAAAATCCTGGGCGCTTTTTTGAGGCGCCCGCCGGCTTATGATTTTAGGGCGAATTTGAGTGTCGGCGGATCGATGCACAAAGCCTACGTGAGTGCCTGGGATGAAAAGCTGGTGCAGGAAATGGCCCCGGCGCTTTCAAAAAACGGTCTTTGGTTTGTCGGGATTGACGTGATTGGAAAATATTTAACGGAAGTGAATGTCACAAGCCCCGCGGGAATTCCTGAAATCAATCACTTCAACAACGTTCACCTCGAACGGGATGTGGCGGATTTTATCGAAGAGAGGGCTGGGCGCAGACACTTCTTATAGTGACGGCCGGCGCGTTTTTCAGGGCCTCCTCATAAGGCAGCATGTCGATGGTTTCCCACGGGCAGTATTTCGCGCAGAGTGAGCAGCCGATGCAGCGGGCAAGATCCACTTCGACCACCTGTTGGAATTGGGCTTGCTCGACACCCGGCACAATTTCGATGCAGTCCACGGGACAGAAAACAATGCACGCCTCACAGCCCGTGCAGCCATTTTGATTGATGACGGCGAGTTTGGGCGGGGCCTTCTTGCGGGGAGGCTTTTTTGCCCGTTCCTCGTTCATGCCCCCACCCCATCCAAACGAAGCCATTCCTCAGCGTTAAAATGCGGCAGATGCCCTGGATCCGCAGCCTCCACATCGACGATTCGGCGGATATCGAAATTCAACGTTTCCATCCCGTAAACGCCGAGCACCTCTTTTTTGTTCAAAATAAACACGTTTTCAATTCTTCGTCCGTCCTTCAGGATTGCCGTGACGAGGTGTCCGCGCCGGATGGTTTCCGGTGTTTTTTTTAATTTCCGAACCAGGCTTTTTTCAAGCCTGCGTTCGGAGGGCTCGATGAATTGACTTCTTATTTTAAATGTGCCTCGAGCTTGTTTGAATTGCATAGTTTCACGCGAGATCCTTGCGTTTTCATAGGCCTTGTCCACCTTGCTGTACATCACGATGATGAGCGGCACCAGGAGTACCATCCAACTTCCGAAAACAGCGGTGACCCAAAGAATCGGCGTGCCGGATTTTTGCATCGTCCCGACATGCTCGGCAATGACACGTGTCCAAAACCAGCAGGATACGAAAAAAGACGCTATCGTGAGGAGAATCCAGCCTATCCACCAGAGAACCGTCGAACGGTCTTTTTGTTTTTCCATTTCACACCTTATCGATGATCATGGAAATGTTAAGGCAAAAAAGATACACAATCGAGGCGCTCACAAATTGTCTGGCATGCTTGAGGTTCTGGGAGTTTAAGTAAAACGCGAATCCTAAAAAGAGCGTCCCGGAAAATATCGCCATAAAAAGATACGTAAGTCCCGCGAGCCCTATGAGTGCCGGGAGTAGACTCACTCCGGCAAGAATGACGGAATAAAAAAGAATATGACGGCGTGTGACGGCGCCGCTTTCGTCATAAAGCGGAAGCATTCGGAGCCCCCCATTTTTATAATCCTCGCGGTAAACCCACGCGATGGCGAAGAAGTGAGGCAGCTGCCAGATAAAAAGGATTAAAAAAAGTGCCAGCGGCCTGAAATCCAGAACGCCGCCGCTGGCGGTCCAGCCCATGAGGCAGGGCATGGCCCCCGGAACTGCACCCACGAAGGTGTTGAGAGGCGTTTTCTTTTTAAGCGGCGTGTAGCCGAACACGTAGCTTGTGAGTGTTAAAAATGCCAGAAGGCCTGTCAGGAAATTCACAAATCCGGAAAGAATTAAGATGCCAAATGCGGAAGAAAGCACTCCGAAGCGCAAAACGTCATTTCCCGCCACTCGCCCGCTGGGGAGCGGCCTTTTTTCCGTACGCTTCATTTTGGCGTCAACGTCTCTTTCGAGATATTGGTTTAACGCATTGGCTCCGCCGCCAACCATTGCGGTGCCAAGAAGCGCCGTAAAGAGGAGTTCCGGATCCATGTTTCCCGCGGGGTTACCGAGATAAAATCCCGTGAAGGTCGTGGCCAACGCCATGAGTGTTAAGCGGGGCTTTGTCAGTTCCAAGTAGGCTTTTAGACGATTCATTCGGATTTTCACTCGGCTTTTAACAATCGAAACGCCCGAAGGGTGAGCGCCAGGCTAGTCACCAAGACCAGCGCTCCGTTGGCCTGATGGGCGGTTCGGACAAAAACTTCTTTCATGATAAATGCGCCGATGCCCAGAAAAATTTGTGCAAGCGCCAGAAGACCTAAGAGAATGGCGTTCGGCATCAGTTTTTCCCCCAAAGCGTCTTCTCTGGATATTTTTAGTAACGTCAAAAGTATATGCAGCAAAATAAGAAACGCAAGGACGATATGAACAATGACACCGTGGCCCCGAGTGTGACGCACCACCGCTCCTGCGATGAGTTGAAGGTAAATAAAAATAGTCGTAATGACCGAAAGTCTTTGGATGGACCTGGAACTTGGCGCTACGATCCCAATCTTTTCTTTCCACTCCTTCGAGGTCAAAAGCGCCAAAGAGACGATCACGCAAAAGAATGTTTGCCCGACGCACGCGTGAGCCACGGACACCGCCGTCGGTAAAAGATAGATCACGGTCAGTCCGCCCAGCACCGCTTGAAGCAACACGAGCAACGTTGCCCCAAGCGCCAACAAACGTACCCAGTGTCTTTTTTCTTTAAGGAAAAAAATGATCGAAAGCGCCAGCGTGCATAATCCCACCAGCCCTGCGATCACGCGATGCGTGTGCTCGAAACGAATGCCGCCGATCATCGGAGGAAAAACCTGACCGTAAGACAAGGGCCAATCGGGCACCGAAAGACCAGAGCCGGTGCTTGTGACCAGACCTCCGGCCAGGATTAGAATAAAAGTGAAGAGGCCAAGCAGTTTAGAAGCGCGGTGCAACAAGTCGAAAAAAATTATGCCGCTTTGTATTGGAATGAGACTTCCTGCGATTCGCCTTCGGAGGCCACGGTCACAACCTTGTCTTCGACGCCGTATTTTTCATGCCAGGCTTCGAGGACATACTGTCCCGGGGGCAGATTTTTTATTTCAAAACTTCCCTCGCTTCCTGTTACCGAGAAAAATGGATGATCCAACACGCCCGCATAGGCATGCATCCAGGGGTGCACCTCGCATTTTATTTTGACCATCACTTCGGGGGCCGAGAAAGTTTTCTTGAGCTTCATCCCTTTGATCGGCATTCCGAGATTGAACGGCGCGGTTTTCGAGGCAAGCGAATGCACGTTGTGAAGCGTGTCGTCGCTGTTGACGATTTCAATCGGTTGGCCAACTTGTATGCCGAACACCCGGGGATTGTACTGGCAGCCTTTTTGGTCAAACATCACCGCGTCTTTGGGCGCGTCGAATTTTTTGCCCGTCAAACCTTCTTTCACGTAAATAAACACATTTTTTAAGGTGTTGTTGGAATTGACCACCACATCGTCGTTTGTGGCGCCTTCCGGATGCTGGATTTTGCAGTGCGGGTCCGCATCCATTTTTATTTTTTCGCGGGCCGGGGCCTGGCCTTCGAATGCCACTTTTCCTGTGAGCGTTGCAGCATTGGAAGTGTTTGAAAATAAAAAGGTTATGGCTAAAAATGAAATCAAAGATAATGAAACAACTTTATTGGCTTGCATCAGAGTTCTCCTTAAATTTATGCTGTCACTGATATTGTATTATTTGCCGGACGACTTGGCAACAGAATCTTCGCGGTAGCGGTAGAGGTAATCACGGATAGCCTCAATCTGTTGGTTGGCGTCGCCGCCCAGGACGTCGGGGATCGGGGATTGGCCTTCGCTGAAGAACGTAGGCATCAGGGTCCCCTCTTGAAGCATCTGAGGATCCGTGAGCCATTGTCTCACCCAATCGGGCTTTAGCCGATCGTGTGTGAATTTTAAATCCGGAGCCAGGAACGAGGCGCCCATCGCGGCGCTCGAGGGATTCAGTTCATGGCACTTCGCGCATTGCAGTTTATCAAAAAGTCCTTTTCCGGCCGCGACCTTTTCGGATGAGGTTTCGGGGAGCTCGAGACCTTGATATGAAACTTCCTGGTGGGCCAGATAGGTGAAGTACTCGACCAGGTTCTGGATCTCCTCGTCTTTTAAATTAAAAGTGGGCATGCGGTAGGTGAGCCATGGCCGGATGGGTTGGGGTTCCTTCAAGAAAGCATGCAGCCATTTCTCCTGAACCTTGGCCCCTTCCCCATCCAAAATCGGTGGTGCCTGACCCTTATCTTCGAGGGATTCACGAAGGGCGCCCCTTGTTCCGTCCAGCGTGTGACAGCCGTTGCAGTTAAATTTGGAAACCAGGAGCCGGCCTTTTTCGATTTGCCGTTCTTTTAAGTCCAGCCCCTTCTGCATCTGGGGCGGGATTTGCTCCTGGGTTAGACTCAAGAGAAAAGTAGTGAGAGCCTCAATCTCGTCGTCGGTGAAATTAAACTGCGGCATGCGCAATTTTTCGTAGTAGGTTTTAATTTTACCGTGATCGAAAATACGGGGCTCTTTTAATTTCTGGATGAAGAAGCTTTGGCGCGAGTGTTCAATATTCACAAAGCCGAAGTCCAGTTGATGAATATCCTTTTTTCCTTCGTTGGACAATTCGGTGCCGATGGGTTTGGCGTCTTCGAAACCCTTGATTGTGTGGCAGGCGAAACAGCCCTGGTGCGTGATGGATTTTTTGCCAAGGGCCTGAAGTTTGTCATCGGGAGTCATCTCTGAAAGTTCTTTTTCAGCCTCGGCGCGGCGCATCGTCCCTTGGAGCGAGCTTAAAATCATGTCGTCTAGCACTTCGGGCCTGGCCTGCCCGATCGGCCGATTGTCGAAATTTTCGTTTTTCTCGGACAAAAGATAACTTGTGATGTCCGAGGCTTCTTCGTCGCTTAAGCGGAGATTGGGCATGCGCGTTTGGGTAGAATAATGTTTGGGATTTTTAAGCCAGGAATAAAGCCATTCGGGGCTGACTTTACTGCCGAGATTCGAGAGTTCGGGACCGAAATTATTGATGGCCGTACCCGCTGCGGTATGGCAGCCCAGACAACCCAACTCTTTCACGAGCTTCTCTCCCCTGGCCTTGTCGCCGGGCGCTTTAGGTTTTTCAAGCTCCACCGTTTCTGAATTTTTAATCAAATAAGCCGCAATGCTGTGAATCGCGGCCAAATTTCTTTCCTTGTCTTCGGGGGAAGAGGTGTTTGAGAGATTGAAGATTTGAGGCATTTGGGTGGAATGCCTGAACCCCCTGGGATCCTGCAGCCAACGCTCCACCCACGCCTGATCCACTTTGCTTCCCAAATGTTTGAGATCGGGGCCCACTTTCCAACGATTTTCCATGCCTGCTACCTTATGACAGCCAAAACAGCCGTAAACTTCGGCAAGTTTACGGCCCTTGTTCAGCTTGTCGGCCTGCGGCACCCAGACGGTATTTTGATGACATTTCGCGCAGGCCGCCTCAATATGATTCATCGGAAGCATCTTGGCGTCCCATTTTTCCAATTCCTCCCAATGGTATTTCCGCACCCACGCTCTTCTCTGCTCTTGACTCTGCGGCGTGTGCGCGGAGTCCTTAAAGCTCACCGAGTGGCCGTTGCCGCCATGGCAGACCGTGCACCCGACTTTTTCTAGCGGGTGCGGCGAATTCGAACCCAGGTAAAGATCCAGTTTGGGATGCGTGCGAAAAGGCTGTGGCGCGTCTTCGAAGCCTTTTTGATCAATGCCCAGGTGGCAAGTGGTGCAACGGTCCACCTTGGGTACTTTTGTAAAATGATAGTCATCTGACAGATCTTCCAGAACCACCTGTTGAATACGAAGCGTCGGCGCCAGGAAGTCAATCATCGGCGCGTTCAAAATTTCTTTTGCCATCGTGGGCTTTATTTTTTCAAGGCGTCTCTCCATTCGGTTTTTTTCCTCGAGAAGCTTGTCGATTTCCTTCTCGAGGTTTTTCTCTTTTTCGAGAAATTTCTGCATTTGGGCGTTTTTGTCGTCTTTGGCCTTTTCTAAATTTTCAAGCCGAAGTTTGGCCTCGTCGAGCCTGGGCCGCAGAACTTTTAATTTTTGCTCAAACCCGCCGGCGCGGGGATCTTTGTGCGCGACATATTCTTCGAGAAAATACTTATAAGAATCCTCGAATTGTTTCAGGCCTTGAGCGTCGATTTTGGTTTTCGCGATCGCCGTGTCCAGGGCGTCCGTTTCTTTTTGAAGCGCCTGTCTATCGGCCCGGTGTGCTTGGACCACCGCCCCGGCATCGGCGTACTCTTTTTTTAAGGTCTCGAGTTTTGCCTTGTCGATTTTTTCAATCGCCGTGTGAAGTTCTGCCTGGGCCTTTTTGGTTTTAAGCTCGATGAATTTCTTCTGAGTGTCTTTCCACTCGCGGTGATGGTCCAAAATCACGATCGCGACCAGTGAGCCCAGAAGCACCAGGCTCGTGAGAGCAAACCCTATAAATGTTTTTGAGATGCTGTAGAGCGTGGGGTTTTGTTTCGGCGGCATGGGTTAGATATTGAAGAAAAACTCAGGGATCGCGACGATGTATTTTAAATTGAAGGCCCAGCGGAGGTACATCTTGATCGGCAGAGAAACCATCATGAGTAAAAGAAACATGAAAATCCCGTAGCGCGCCAAATCCATTTTTTTCTGGGTATTTTTGAAGACGCTCATGGTGAGAATGGCCGGCGGAACCGTGAAATAAAATAGGAGCAAAAAAATGCCGGGTGCTTCGCGGATGAACCATTGCTTTGGCATGCCCCAGCCGAGCCATTTGATGAAAATGATTTCTGACAGATTCACGTTGAGGAGCGGCACTACTTTATGCACATCCCAGATTTCGAAAGGTCCGAAGAAGTTCCAGTTGGGGCCTCGGAGGAATGTGCCGGTGATGATGAGGAGAATCCATAGAATCCAAAACCCGAAAAGATACGCGGTGATCGCGAAGCGGCGCTTCTTGAATGAATAAAAGCCTGAGGTCGAGCTGTCCCTGTCTATATAAGGAATGGCACAAAGCCCTAGAATGATGAATGTCGGCAAAAGAACGCCGGCAATCCAGGGGTCGAAATAAACAAGCATTTCCTGGAGCCCTAAGAAATACCAGGGAGCTTTGCTAGGGTTGGGTGAAACGGTGGGGTTGGCGGGTTCCTCGAGCGGCGCCTTCAAAAATATCGACCACAAGACCAGCATCACGGCATAGGCCAGCGCCACGACAAATTCGATGAAGATAAGATAAGGAAACACAAGCACCTTTTCGTTGGTCTCCGCCTGCTCAACCGTCGGTTCGCCCTTCTCAATGCGCCGGTCGTTCTCCACGGCTTTTTTCATGGCGTACCACGTGAAATAACCGAACACAAAAATCATCCCCACGATTGGAACATTGTCCGGTGTGCCGACAATGCCGCGGAAATGTGCGTCGGTGAGGCCGATTCCAAAAAATCCCAGCACCAAAAATACAATGAGGGCGGTGACAGGCTTGGAGGTGGCCTGCCTGGGGAAAGTCATGAAAAGGACAAAAATGCCGACGGCGGCGCTGAATATCGTGACGGGTGATGAAACGGCGTTGATGAATTCTTTAAAGGCGCTTAGCATTTTTTAGAGCGGGCCGCTGATTCCTCCGTCTTTTCGAATTCTCCAAAAATGAACAGACATGAGTATCACAACGACTGTGGGGATGGCCACGCAGTGTAAAATATAAAAACGAAGCAAAGCCCCGGCTCCGACAAAACGGCCGCCCAAAAGCGCAAAACGCACGTCGCTTCCCGAATGAACGAGTGGGATGTCCCCGATCGATAAAAGCGCCGCCCCCGGTCCTTCATGCCCCAAAAACGGCGTGGCGCGCGCCATGTTGCTGCCGACGGTGATGGCCCACATTGCCAGCTGATCCCACGGCAGAAGATAACCGGTGAAACTCAGAAGCATCGTGAGCACCAGGAGAATCACGCCGATCACCCAGTTGAATTCGCGCGGCGGCTTGTAAGAGCCCGTCATGAAAACGCGGAACATGTGAAGCCACACGGTGATGATCATGGCATGGGCCCCCCAGCGATGCAGTTCCCGCATGATCCCGAAAGGTACGTGCTCTCTTAAGGCGATGATGTCATTGTAGGCGTGTTCCACGGTAGGCCGGTAATAAAACATCAGAAGAATGCCGCTCACGACAAGCGTCAGGAATACAAAAAACGACAAACCACCCGCGCACCAGGTGAACCCGAATCGCGCCCCTGATTTTCTTACCTTCACCGGATGCAGATGAAAAAAGACGTTTGTCATCACCGAGAGCGCCCGATCGCGGTCCGAGGTCGTATAACCATGGCGGAACATCGACTTATAAATCTGAGATTCCGTGATAAACTTGCCCAAATTGAATTTAGGTCTCTTCTCGGCTTCGATCATGTTTCCTTTATAGTGAAAGAAACGACTCCGGATTATTCCACTCGCCTTTTTCCTGCTGAAACTTTTTACTTTTATCGATTAAAATTTGCCCGTCTTCGGCCAGCGAAATCCGGTAGCGTTCCAAGGGCCTCGGCGCAGGCCCTTCAAAGTTGATCCCCGTTTTATAAAAACCGCTGCCGTGGCAGGGGCATTTGAATTTATTTTCGGTACCCAGCCAATTGGGCGTGCACCCCAAGTGCGTGCAGGTGGTGGAAAGCGCATACATCCCTTCGGCGGCCTTCACAAGCCAGGCCCCGTATTTTTCCTTCCAGCGCTCATCCACCACGCCGATTTCATAGTCGCTCGGCAAACCCGCTTTGAAAGTGGTGGGAGGCTCAAAGACTACGTTTGGAAAAAGATATCTTAAGACGATGGATAATGCCCCGCCGGTGGCAGCCGCGAAGGCCATCCAGGCCAGTCCAAACCACGAAAGAAAGCTTCGCCGGTCCATTTTTTCGTTGATTGCCGGCACATTCGGTTGAATTTCATTCATAAGCTTAGTGTCTCCAACGCAGCCATCGCTGCTTGGCGCACTTTCAAACTCTTGTCGCCTTGTGAAACGGTCTTTAGGATTTTAATAGACCCAGGCCGCTTAATCAAGGCCAATCCTTTCGTGGCGTTGATCATGAGCGCCTCGATTTCCTCTTCCCTTATTTTGTAATCGTTGGAAAGCGAGTCTCGGTCGAGCATTTTCTCAAGGATTTCCAGGCCTGCGTCATCCCCCAGACGCGCCAGACCCAGTGCGGCGTTCCAACGCACGTCAGCCACCGCGTCATTCAGCAGAGCTTTTAGATTTTCCGCAGTCGCGCGATTTCCGATCGCTCCGAGCACGTACGCGGACATTTTTCTGGCCTCGGGACTTTCCATTTTTAAAAAAGGAAGAATATCCGGCATTGCCTCATTGGCCCGAAGCACGCCCAGAGACCAAAGCGCGTAGAGCTCGACATCCAGAGAGCCGTCTTTTAGACTTTTTTTCAAGGCCTCCACCGACTCCGACTCATGGAAATGACCCAGTGCGACCGCCATGTAAGCGCGGGTCTTGGAATCATAATGGGCGGGGTCCTGCAGGATATAAATAATTTCCTTCAAGACCCCTTCGCTGCGAAGGCTTGCCTTATTCGTATTGAGCTCGTTTGAAAGTTCAAACGCCTTTTCCCAGCGCTTAGTCGGCGAGCCGGTTTTGATCGCCTCGATCAATGACTCGGGGGTTTGCTGTTCATGAGTCAGAAGCACCACCGAGCACAGAAGGATGGCCATTCCGACCGCGATGAGAAGCGGAAAAACAAAAAGCCCGAAGAATAATTTTCTTCCGGAATTGATTTTAGGCTCAGACATCTTGAATTTTAAATCCTACCCACACCGCGAACGAAGCCGCGACCGCCGTGACGATAAAGGGAAGGCGAAACGAGAGCCCATACAAAAACCCTCCCCATGCCGGCCCAAGGGCTCTCCCCAGCGCCGCCAACCCTTGAGAGGCGCCGAGTGTCGTGCCGTATTTACCCGCGTCGGATTGTTTGGAGATCAAACTGGCGAGCGTAGGCCCATTGAGACTTGCCCCCGCCGACATGATACCCAGATATAAGAAGAGCGTCCGGACGGAATGAGCGAACGGGATAAGACCCAGTCCAATCACGAAAAGAACGCTTCCCGCCAAAAAAAGTTTGGCCTCGCTGAATCTTTTCACGAGCGTTCGAATGAGACTGCCTTGGATGACCACGGCGATGAGGCCCATGTAGGCATATTGGATGCCGACTTCGGCCGGCGACAAGTTGAGCCTCGTCTTGCAAAATAAAGGAAAAGCGCCGTAAAGGTTCGATTGCCCGAAGGCCAGGAGAAACACACTGAACATCAGCATTGGAAGAAACAAGGGATTCGATGAGAGGCCGCCTCCGCGAATATATTTCCAAAGCGCGGGGCTAAACACGCTCATTTTCATCACTCGTCCCCCGTCATGCGCCTTGCCTTTTTCAAGCGATTCGGGCAATTTAAAACAAACCATCAAGAAACTGATAAAAGACAAACAAGCCGCGAAAAGCCCAAGCACCGCATAATGGTTTTCTAGAAAAAATTGCCCTTTGAGGGACAAATGCATGAGTCCCGCGCCAATCGCTGGCCCGATCACAAACCCAATCCCGAACGCCGCGCCGATCAGGCCCATGCCTTTGGCGCGGTCCTGGGGAGCGGTCACGTCGGCCACGTACGCTTGCGCGGTTGAGATGTTTCCGGCCATGATACCGGCAAAAAGCCTTGAAAGAAAAAGAAGCGCCAGAGAATTGGAAAATGCGAACAAAAGATAAGCCCCCGAAGCGCCGAGCGTACTTAAAATCATAATCGGCCGCCGTCCCACACGGTCGGACAAGCTGCCCCATATCGGCGAAAACACGAGTTGCGCCATAGAATAGATGCTATAGAGGAAACCAATCAGAAAGGACGAGGCATGAAACTCGGAAGCGTAAAAGGCCAGATGTGGCAACACGATGCCGAAGCCGATGAGGTCTATGAGCACTACCAGAAACACCGTTGAAAGCGCGGATTTTTTCATTTTTATTCCAAATAGATCGTTTCTTCTTCCTCCCGGCTTTCTTCTTCCACCTCCACCTCTTCATAGACTTCAGAAGGCAGCTCTGAAATGAAAATGGAAGGGCGATTGATGACGGTTCCTTCATGAGTGTCGTACCGCGTCATCGGATGAATCAAAATAAGTTCTTCTTTCGCGCGCGTGGTTGCGACATAGAAAAGGCGCCTCTCCTCCTCCAACTCCTCATCGCTTGCCATGGATTTCGCGTGAGGAAATTGTCCTTCGGACAAACCGATCACGAATACCGCCCGCCACTCAAGCCCTTTGGCCTGGTGAATCGTGGATAGCACAAGCTCGTCGGTCTCGTTGTCTTCGGCCGGGCGCAGGATACTTTCTCCTTTAAAACTCTCTCTCAAAGTCACGTCCGCCAGAAAATCCTTCAAGCTTTTGTAGGTATGCGCGAAATTCACAAGCTCCCTCAAATCATTGAGCCGATCCTTTGCGTTGTCAAAATTCATGAGCACGTGCTGGTTGTAGCCTCCTTCCAGAATGTGTTCGATGAGCGGGTCGGGAGGGTCGTCGGGGCTGTCCTTCAGGAGGCCTTTAAAAGTTTTTTTGAAACGACCCAGACCCTCTTTTACTTTAGGTGGAAGGGCGACGCCGAATTCCGGCGAGATTATTTTCGGAAGATGCCCCTTTTCTTTTTCGACTTCGCCAAATATTTTTTCGGCGAAGCCCGCTCCGATCCCCGGTTCCAGACACAGCGCCCGCGTCCAGGCGATCTCGTCGAACGGGTTCAACCTGATTCTTAAATAGGACAGCACGTCCTTAATGTGGGCCTGTTCGAAAAAGCGCACTCCCCCGCGCACCACGTACGGCATGCCGCGCCGGGCGAGCTCCATTTCGAGCTCCGCGGCTTGAAAGTGCGCGCGGAACAGCACCGCGATCTGATCCAACTCAATGCCGTTTTCTTTGAGCTCCAGGATCTTTTGCGCGGCGAAACGGGCCTCTTGGCGCGTGTCACGCACGCGCACCAGAAGCGGGCTTTGGCCCGCCCCTCGAACACTTTTTAAACGCTTTGGGAACTGATGCACGTTGTGCCGGATGCTTTCGTTCGCGAGTTCGAGAATTGTCTGCGTGGAGCGGTAGTTGGTCTCCAGTTTAAAAAGCTTGGTGTCGGAGTAATGCTCGGGAAATTCCAGGATATTTTTTATCTCGGCCGCGCGGAATGAATAAATTGCCTGTGCGTCATCTCCCACCACCAGGATGTTTTTGTGGTGAGCGGATAAGATCCTCATGAGTTCTCCCTGCAATTTATTCGTGTCCTGGTATTCGTCGACGAGCACGTAGCGGAATTGTCTTGTCAGGCGCTCGCGCGATTCGAAGGATTTCTCAAGAAGCTCGATCCAACGTACCAGGAGGTCGTCGTAATCCAACTGCCCGGCCTTTTTCTTTTTTTGGTCGTAAAACGATTTTATTTTTTCGAAATCTTTGGTGAATTGTGAAAAATAAGGGGCGCGTCTGGCGAGGGTCGTCGGCAGACTCTGCTTCGCATTGACGGAAAAACTTAATAGGGATTGCACCACGGCGGGTTTGGGAAAGCGGCCGGCGGTGATATTCACGTCAAGACTTCTCATACAAGCCTTGATCAGGTTCCGGCTGTCTTCTTCATCCAGGATTCCGAAGTCGGAAGCGACGCCTATGGTCCGACCGTACAAGCGAAGCAGGCGATTTCCGATGTGATGGAAAGTGCCGCACCACAATCCCCGCGCCTGGGTTTTAATGAGTGTTTCCACGCGGTTACGCATTTCCTGCGCGGCTTTGTTGGTGAACGTGACGAGTAAAATTTCTTCGGGCTGCACCCCTTTTTCCAGGAGATAGGCCACGCGGTAAATCAGCGTGCGGGTTTTTCCACTGCCGGCGCCGGCGAGCACCAGACACGCGCCCTCCGCTTTGGTAACGACCTCGAATTGGGAGGCGTTTAATTCGTTTTTATAATCAAGACGAGCCGAATGAGCGTGGGGCGGATTTTTTAATAGGTATTTTTTGTTCATAGCCCATCACTAATACTGCGTGATGAGATCGCCGGGCTGAATATCCTGTTGAGTCCATTCGGACAAGAGAATCGCTGCGGCCAGATTTTTGTTGGCTTTCTGCACTACCGCTTTGCCTATTAACTGATTGTCGCGAATAATGTTGACGACAGAATCTTTCCCTAACCCGTCCCGCGTGCCTGCACTGATAACAATGAAGCCGTAGAGCTTATCGACGTACGTTACTTCCGTGGGGCGGCCTGAGCTTTTCTGGACAACGATTTTCCCCAGCTTAATTGTGTCAAGAGAGTGGAGGATTTTGGCACCAGGACCGTCCGGTGACTTTTTTTCCTGTTTTTTCTGGATTTTCTCAGACAACGGCGCTTCTTTCTCTGCCTGTAATTTTTTGAGGTTGTTCAAAAGGTCTGATTTGTCCCTTTCAAGCGCCGTTATCTTGTCGGACAGCTCATCGATCTGGGACGCTTTAGCCTCCAGCTCTTTTTTCAAGGCTTCCTTTTCTTCCGTCAAGGCCTGAATTTTTTCCGAGAGTATTTTAGCGCTTTCGTCGGCTTTTTTTAGAGTTGTCTCCAGACCCGAGAGGGTGTTATTCAAGCGCTGTTCCGTCCCTTCTTTCTGTTTTTTGAGATCGGTGAGTTCCGTCTCTTTTTCCAAAAGCTCGCTCATCTTTTGAGAAAGCTCCGTTTCCTTTTGCATTCTTGCTTTCCTCTCGTGTTCCTTCGAATTGTAAAGAAAAAAGATCAGCAAAAGGAACAAAGCCGAAATTAACGTCACCAGGAACAGCGCCGGCCCGCGTTTATTCATGATGCTTTGTCACCTTTTTTAAAATGGCGGTTAAAAGATTCGGATCCTGCGAATATAATCACGATTAAAGTACACTATTTGATAAGAACTTGCAATAGTTGTTTACGGAAGCAAGAAGGAAGAACAAAAAGGAAGAACAAAAATAGGCTTTACTTTGACGTAAGAGGCTGATAAAATTACGTTTAGAGGAATTCTTTAGGGAAACATGTACGAAGCTTACTTCGATCTAAAGCAAAAGCCTTTCTCAATCACTGCCAGCCCCTCATTCCTTTTTTTGAGTCAGAGGCATACAGAAGCCTTGTCCTATCTCACCTATGGAATCAAAGAGCGCGTGGGTTTTATTGAAATTACCGGTGAAGTCGGCACCGGGAAAACGACGCTTTGCCGGGCGCTTTTGAATCGGATGGACGAGAAAACCAAAACGGCGTTCATATTTAATTCCAACCTGACCGAGCTGCAACTGATGCAGACCATTATCGAAGATCTCGGGATTAAGACCGCGAAGAGGGATAAGGGCGCGCTTTTTTCGGAGCTTAACCGTTTTTTGATTGAACAGCTGACTTTTGGCAACAACGTGGTGTTGATTATCGACGAAGCGCAAAATTTAAGCATGCGGCTTTTGGAACAGGTCCGCATGCTTTCGAATTTGGAGGCGGAAAACCAAAAACTGCTTCAGATCGTGCTGGTGGGACAGCCTGAGCTGAGAGAAAAGCTTAAGTCCTCGTCCCTACGCCAGCTGCGTCAGAGGATTTATGTGCGCTACCACATCCAGGCCCTGACCCGTGAGGAAGTGCCTCAATATATCGCGCATCGTCTGAAGCTCGCGGGAGCCAATGGCTCCGCCCCTTTTTTTGATCCGCCGGCGCTTGAAGGAATTTGTGATTACACAGGCGGCATTCCGCGTCTTATCAATGTGCTGTGCGACAAGGCGCTTTTGATGGCCTACGTGCTGGAGAAAAGGACCATCGACGCGGGCATTATCCAACAGTGCGTTATCGAAATCGAGGGAGGAATTTGAAATGAGCATCATCAATGAAGCGCTCAAAAAAGCCGGCGTTGAAAAAGAGTCTGACGTGCTGCGGAAAAGCATACAACTTGAGTTTCAGAAAAAAAAGTCGGGTGTGAATTGGGGCCCGGTGTTTGTGGTGCTGGTCCTAGTGCTCATCACGGGGCCGATTGTGGTGCCTGTATTTTCCACGCCTTTCCAAAGCTCTTCCCTACATAAGAGCCTGTCGTCACACGCTTCGCAAGGTGTGCCGCCTTTGGCTTTGGCGGAGCCCCTGCCTCGTGCTCAGTCCGAGGTGACTCGTCAGGCCCAGTTTAGCATCGAAGAAACGATACCGCAAAACACAAACCATCCCCCCACCGCGGTGATGCCGGACTTTACTCTAAGCGGTATCGTATTTTCCCCGAAGGATTCTTATTGCCTTCTCAACAACAAAATCGCCAAAGTGGGAGACACCATTTCAGGGGCGAAACTCGTTCGAATCAGCGCGGATCAAGTTGTTTTGGATTATCAGGGGCAAGAGATCGTTTTATCCGCGGCCGCTTAGCAGACTACTAGGCTTTTCTTTTTTCGAGGGATTCCGTGATCACGGACAGTGGGACATCGCGGACCAAAGAGGTTTTTCCGGATGCCACCGGAAGCACAAAGCGGTTGGAACCTCCATCCGATTTTTTATCATAACTGATGGCCTTTAGAAGCATATCGATGCCGAGGCCACGGTAAAATAAGGGCAGCTCAAACTTCATGAGGGTTTTTTCCAGCCTTTCCGTCAAGGACCTCTCTTTTAAAACTCCCAATTTTTCGGCGATGTCGCAGGCCACCAGCATTCCTATTGCGACGGCCTCTCCGTGCGTGTATTGTCTGGAAAATTTGGAAGCCGCTTCAATCGCGTGGCCAGCGGTGTGACCAAAGTTTAGAATCATACGTACCCCTTTTTTATCCCACTCGTCTTTTTCCACGATCTTTGCTTTAATTCGAGCGCAGCGGTAAATGACTTTATCTAAAAGCCGGGGGGTTTTTTTAATCCCCTCCTTCCCCTCATTTTCAAGGAGCGCAAATAAGGCCGGATCTTTAATGATGCCGTATTTAATCACTTCGGCGAAACCATCGCTCCAATACCTTTCCGGCAGGCTGTCCAAGAGTTGGGAATCCATTAACACCAATTTGGGTTGATAAATGCTTCCCAATAGATTTTTCCCCTCCGGCAAGTCGATACCGGTTTTGCCGCCAATGGCTGAATCTACCTGGGCGGTTAACGTAGTGGGTATCTGGATATACGGAATACCTCTGCGGTAGACAGATGCGGCAAATCCCGTAAGGTCGCCGATGACACCTCCGCCGAGAGCGATTAAAAAAATGGATTTGTGTTTACCGTCGTAAGAAGCGATGCGCTTCACGAGTTTTGAGAAAACGGCCTCGGATTTCGCGGCTTCCGAACTTTTGGCGTGTGGGGTTGTAAAAAAAGAAAACTCAAAACCTTCTTTCGCGAGTGATTCCGAGACAGCCGTTTCGGTATAAACGGTGACTTGTTTTTGCGAAACAACGAGCGCGTGGCCATTCATCAAGCCTTGTTTTTTTATGAGGGATCCCAACTGCGGGAGAAGGCCTCTTTGCACATGAACGGGATAAGTACGTTCTTTCAAGCGAACGAGGACCAAAGACATTGTTAACTGACGCTCGAGCCGGCGGGAAGCTCCGCAGGAGGTGGTGGGGTCATTTTTTCTCTGATTTCGCCGCAGGAGCCGCGGGCTTGGGCGTAGCGCTTGGCGCAGCAGCCGGCGCGGCTCCGGTTCCAGCGGTCTTGGCCTCGGCTTCAGGCGCGGCAGCTTTTTCTTTTTTCACTTTCATTTTTTGCATCTTCACTTTGGGAATCCCAAGAACTGATTTAGTCTCGTCCCAAAGATTTTTATCTTTCAGGATCTTCAGGCGCTCATACCGCTTTAAAACGGAACGGTGCCTCTTTCCTTTTTCCGCTGTTCTTAAACTTGAATGAATCGACATAACGCCTCCCTCGGAATCAACGTCTTCTTAAAAAACAATCCCTGTATCTGGCAGAAAACAATTTCAAATCTTTTTTGGCCTCTCCTTTATTGAGGTACTGGCCTGCGCAAACCTGGTAGTAGTCGGCGCTTGTGATAATCATGGCGGCAACCCCTCTTCGCCGGAACTCCGCGACGTCTTTTTCAGCCAACTCCTTTTTCTTGTATGTCACTAGCTGTATCGTGTAGGGCTTGTTTAAATTTTGCCCCACCGGCAAAGCGGCCGCGGGCGCGCTCGGAGGTTTTATTTCAGGGGTCCTGATTATCGGACGGACCAAGGCCGCTTCTATGGCTCCCGGCCCCGCAGTTCTTGTTTCAATGGCTGTCGGGGTACGGGATCGCGACAACGACTGACCTCTTAAAACTCCCAAAAAAAACACCAGGCATAAACTTAATATTAAGAGAATCCCCGCCAGTATGATTTGTTCGATATTCGTGCTTAAGAGAATCGGTTTCTGAGTTTTTGTTACGGACGGCAGACGCTCAGTCCTGTTAGATTTTTCCGAAAATTCCTGAAAAAGCTCCTGTTGCGTCTCTTGAATTCGAATCTCTGTCATGGACTCGGGTAGTATAACAAGAGTCGGTGAGGCCATCAACCCTTTTTCCGGCTGGCGGTGAATTGCAGAAGAGGTCCTTGGGCTCCATAGAGCGTGGCGGCATTGCCTTTTAAAACGATACGGCAGCCCATCCATCCTTTTTTTGATCTGATCATTCTCGAAAGAATATTCGCAGGTACTTTCTCTAACTCGTTCCGTTGAAAGAAGATAAGTGCGTGACCTTTCACCGGTTGGCCCTCTTTCAGTTTAAGGCTGCCGCTGAAAAACCATTGCTTGGATTTCCAGTGCAACAGGTGAAAAATGCGGTAAGGTTTTTCTTCGCTGATTCGAAACCTCACGGTATTTGCCTGGATGGGACGACTCCATAAGGGGTCTAGCGGCCAGGCAACAAGCGGCATTGTTTTTTGAAAGCCTTTTTTTAGAGAAACATTGCTTAAAGAGATGTCGGCGGATTTTGGCCATGGAAAGCCATCAAAGCGAATAGCACTTTTTTCCGCGGTAAGCACCGTTTCTTTTTGGACGGAGTCTATCGCCAGAGAGCCTATGTCGAGGTTTGAAGCGTGGATTACTTTTACTTTTTTGAGTGTGACGGGTGCCTCAAGGTAAAAGCTGAGTGCGCTTGAAGTGAGCCGATCCACCCACTTTCCCTGCCAGGGGAAACAGTAACTTGCGAAGAACCCAAGGCCCAGGAGCAACCCTAGGCCTTGGGCCAAATACTTTCGTAGAGGCAAATCAGACGGCACTTTTAAAAAAACGGCCGAAGTCCTCTCTGCGAACGATCTTGATAAAGGCCTCGACTACTTTGGGGTCAAACTGTGTGCCGCTGTTTCTTAAAATTTCATCCAGCGCCTCTTTCATCGAGGAGCGGCCCCGGTACGGCCGCCCTATGATAATCGCTTCAAAGGCGTTGATCACCGACAAAATTCTGGCGCCGATCGGAATTTTTTCACCCTTAAGCCCTTTCGGGTACCCGGAACCGTCATACTTCTCGCGCGAGTAAAGGATCATGGGCACCACCGGTTTTAAACTTTCGAAAGATTGGACGATCTTGGCTCCTTTGACGGGGTGTTCACGCAGGAGCCGGTACTCTTTACCGGTAAGCTTGGTCGGTTTTTTCAAGATTTCATCCGGGATGCCTATCTTGGCCGTGTCTTTAAGCAAGGTTGCGTAGTGAAGGGCCTGCGTCTCTTCGTCGCTTAAGCGGAGCTCTTCGGCCATTTTCAACGCCAACCTTAAGAATGCCTCCGGTGAAACGGCATCGGGGATGCGCGTCCCCAGGATCACAGCCAGGGATTGAATCGTGCCCAGGGTGACTTTCTTCTGTTCTTCGTAAAGTTGCGCATTTTTAATCGCGATCACCGCCTCCTCGGACAGCGTGGCCAATATTTCCTGGTCAAAGTAGGTGAATTCTTTCCTGTCTTTTTTGTGGCTGACGCTGATGACGCCGATGACATCCTCGTCAATGAGAGGCACGCACACGCTGTTTTTTCTTAGGGCGATTTGGGCGGTTTTTGCGACGCGTCCTTCTATGCCTTGACCGAAAGCGATGGAGACATTTTTATTTTTGTTTTTCGGATAGCCGACCTGTGCCTTGCCAATCAACCTGGGGCGGCCATCGAACGGCCCCACCAAATAGATCACCGACCGCGAGGCCCTTAAGACTTGGGCGATGAGATGCGCCAAACGCGACAAGAGTTCATCCAGATTCAGCGTGGAATTGATGATGCGGTGCACTGTGTGAACCGTGGATAGCGCGATGGCCCGAGGCCGGATGGTGGCCGAGAGGCGGTTCAGCTCTTCGGTTTTTTCACAATCCGCTAAAATAGACCGGGCATTGACAGAGATGAGGTTCAGAATTTCCCGACGCGTGCCGTTACGGACATCGATGAGACCCAGGGCGCCGATCACCCGGTTTGAGATAACCAGCGGTATGATGAAATGAATCGTGTGAGCGGTGTCCTGGAATAGAAACGGGTGTGTCTCCTTCGCCCTTTTTTTTAGTTCGGTGAGTATTTGCGAAGCCGCTCGGAATTTTTTGGCGCGCGGGTCATGCCATATTTCATAGGAAGATTCTATGGATTTCTGCAGCGTTTTTGATCCGACATTGGGTTTAAACGAAACCCACCAGAGGGGGTGTCCTAGCAGGAAGTCCGAGGCGATACGCAGCTTCCGCAGGGTTTCATGGGCTGTCAATAAGTTAAAAATCGCGCGGTCGTTGACTAGGGTTTCCCTCATACTTTTTCAAAAGGCTCGAAGAATTTTTTGTATTCATTCTGGGCATAGCGATCCGTCATCCCGGCGATGTAATCGCATATGACGCGGTGCGCCCCCTCCAGCTTAAGCCTCTTCTGGCTGCCCGGAGGCAGCTGCTCGGGCTGAGACAAATAAGCCTGAAAAAGAGCGCGGATAAACCGCTTGGCCTTGTCGCTCATCCGAACCACACGGTAATGCCGGTAAAGCTTGATTTTCAGGAAAGACCGCAGCGCCTCCCTTTTTTGGGACAACTCTCTGCTGAAAGAAATCACAAATGGGTCCAGCCGGTTGGCATCTTTGGGGCTTCGGACCCCGAATTTTTCTATGTTTCGTTTGGAGGTTTCCAAAAGGTCCGTGACCTCAAGATTGATGAGTCCTCGGATGATTTGATACCGCCGGACTTCTGGCTTAGCCAGTGATGTCGCCCCCGTTTTCTTTTTGACCTCTTTCCACAGAGCTATTTTTTCGAGTTCCTTTTCTAAAATAAGACCCGAGGTCAGCCCGTCGTCAACGTCATGGTTGTCATAGGCGATTTCATCCGACAAATCAACGACCTGAGACTCGAGCGCCGGCGATTTGAAATTTTCGAATTTTCCCATTCCCCTCGCCTTGGCCTCTTTCAAAAGCTCCGGGTGCTTAAAAAGGCCGACGCGGGATTCGTAGCTTAGGTTCAGGCCTCTGAAATTGGGGTATTGTTCTTCCAAGTAATCCACGATACGAAGACTTTGAAGATTATGGTCGAAGCCGCCATGTTCTTTCATCAGTTCTCGGAGTTCGTCTTCGCCGGCGTGGCCAAAAGGCGTATGACCCAGGTCGTGTGCGAGTGTCAAGGTCTCGACGAGATCCGGGTTTAAACCAAGCACCTTGGCAATCACTCGGGCGATTTGATTGGCCTCCAGAGAATGCGTGAGCCTTGTACGGTAGTAGTCCCCTTCGTGGTTTACGAAAACCTGAGTTTTATATTCCATGCGCCGGAAGGCAGAGCTATGGATGATGCGGTCCCGGTCTCTCTGAAAGGCCGTGCGATAAGGGTGTTCGTTTTCTTTATGGACGCGCCCGCGGCTTTCGGCGCTTTTTAAGGCGTAAGGAGCCAAGGACTTTAACTCTTCTTTTTCCATCTGGATACGGTGCGGAGTATTCATGAAACTCACGGGAGGCGAATTTCCGAGGGGCCTTGGATGATCGGCTCTTTGCCGTAAATGTCCATTAAAAGGTTGATTCTTGAAAGCCCAAGCGTGAATATCCTTTTTTCCTTCGCCAATAATTTTGCATTTTCTTCGAAACCTTTAAGCGCTACCAGAACTTTTGTCGGAGAAAGGTTTTTGTTTTTTGAGCCACCCTCGATCAATTCAAGCACTTCCTTTTCCGTGGCCTTTTCTTCAACGATTTTACATACCCAGCATCGGCCGTGCCCTTTGGCGATGAGCTCGCGTGTATTTCCATCCGCCGCGTTTTTGGCGTCGCTTTGTTCTATGAATTCCGTGAAATGCGGAAGCTTCCTTCTCTTTTCTCCGAACTCCACGATGTCGTTTTTAAAAAGGCCCAGAAGCTGGGTGACGCGCTCCGCGGGACGGGTCTGGAGCAAGGCATCGGATTCTTCAATTCTCCGGTCGATACCCGCTAAGAAGTCTTCCGCTTTGCCTGGCACCCCCAGAAGCGACAACTCTTTTTTTTCGTAAACCTCCCTCAACCAGAATTTGAATATCTTGTTGTGAAAGCGATAAAACACGCCGGTTTTCACGATGAGCTCGTGTTGCATCAACTCACGGATTTCCTTTGACACTTCTTTTTGGCTGCGGTTCACCGCCCCTGCCAAATCTTTCAGCTTGTTCTTGCCTTTGGAAAGCTCCGTGAGGATCAGGATATGACTGCCTCGAGAATTGGGCCGTGTCCATGGCGATAAAAGTTTCAAGAAAAATTGGTTTAAAACACCCTGCGATTCAAAAAGAAGTTTAAGCAATACTTCGCCGACGGCTTTTTTTGAGATCACCAAGCTGTCTGGGGCGGCCGAGTGTTCTTTCAGACGGCTTGCGATCGTTTCAAGAAAAAAGGGATGGCCATCCGTGAACGCGACCAGAAAATATTTTAGATTTTGAGACAACGTCAGCGGTGAGAGTTTTTTTTCCAGGAATTGGAAGGACGTCTCAAAATCAAAAGGCTCCAGATAAATTCTCTCAAAATTGCCGAAGAGCAAAGACAGTTTCTCCGCCAGGATTTTGCGGCTGGCGGAGAAAGAAGAGCTTGATAAAAGGTACATCGTGTCTTTTTGCACCATGATCCTTTTCCCGAAGTCCGAAAAAGCGTTTTTGACGCCGAACTCGCCGAGACGATGAAATTCATCCAGGATGACGATACAGTTTCTGCCGGTTTCGGATTTCAGCACTGACGTGAGCTCAAAGAGCTTTGTGTAAGCTTCTTCGGCATGCCGGTGTTTCAAAAGCACCGCGATTTCATTGATGCGATCGACGGTTTTGGGGAGTTGGGCCATTGCCTTCATCGTCAAATGAGAGAGCGTTTCGGCGGGGTCTATTTTTTCTTTTTGAATCAGCGCCTGGTAGAGAAGAGAGCGTGAGAACTGTTCGATAAAATAATCCAGAGCCTGAAGTTTTATTTCGACGTAAACAGAAAGGACATGAGGGTCCTGGTAGGTGTGGAGAAAATGCCTTAAGATGGAGGTCTTGCCAAGCTGTTGATGGCCGATAATGGCCACGTTCTGGCGGTAACCTGATTTTAAGCCGTCGGCTCTTTTGATCAGAAGATCGATAATCTCTTGGCGGCCGAAAAAGCTATCGCCAACCACCGGATCACTGAACATGAATTTTTATCCCAGATAAAGGTCGGGGTCTTCCGCTTTGGACTTATTGCGAATCTCAAAATAAAGCTGCGGGAACGAACCTGCTCCCGCGCGGCCCACCTTCGCAATGGGTTCGCCCTGATGCACCCCTTGCCCCAATTTCACCAGAATCTCTGAATTCCTCGCGTAAACGGTGGAAAATCCGTCCAGATGTTCCAGGATGACAGTTTTTCCGTACCCTCTTAAAGCTTCGTCCACAAACTTGACGCGGCCGTCTTTGGCTGCGACCACGAGACTCCCCTCGGTGGATTTTATAACAATCCCTTTGCTTGAAATGCCATTCTCTTTGGCGCCGAAAGGCACAATCACCTGTCCTTTTAACGGCCAGGCAAATGGCAACAACTGACCGGACGGTGCGCTTCGCGGAAAACCTTGAATGCTTGCTCCCGGGGGCGCCGCTGAAGAGGTATGATACCCTCTAGGGGCACATCCAGTCAAAAAAATAATTACACCAATGGATAAAGCTTGAAAAAAATCTCTTGCCAATGGGGAAAAAAGCGGAGAACCTATCCTGCGCCATTGGTATAAATATGGAGCGGGCGACGGGAATCGAACCCGTGTCGCAAGCTTGGGAAGCTCGAATTCTACCATTGAACCACGCCCGCCTAAAATTTTGTTAGTTTTTGAAATTGTTTATAACGTTTTTCAATATCCGAACGTTTTAAACTCACCACGCGTTTCAAGCTGAAACTTTCGACATTGTACGATGCCAACACGCTTCCATAAACTACGGCGCGGCGTACCGTTGATTCGTCCAGGTGAGGTGAGCGTGTCAAATAACCCATGAACCCGCCTGCGAAGGAGTCCCCGGCTCCCGTGGGATCAAAAATTTTTTCGAGCAGAAAAGCCGGCGCCAGAAAAATAAAGTTTTTTGAAACACAAATTACCCCATGCTCCCCTTTTTTAATGACGAGGAGCCTGGGTCCGCGGCCGAGTATCCATTGCGAAGCTCGGATCAGGTTATACTCTCCTGATAACTGCCTGGCTTCGCTGTCGTTCAATAGGAAGATGTCCACTTTTTTCAAAAGACGCGTCAGACCTGTCTTTTTATTTTGTATCCAGTAATTCATCGTGTCGCAGGCGGTGAGAACGGGGTTTTTGACCTGGCCGAGCACGGCCTCCTGGATACCGGGGTCACTGTTGGCGAGAAAAACAAACGGACTTTTTTTGTTTTTTTCTGAAAGTTTAGGTTTAAAATTTTTAAAAACATTGAGTTGGGTTTCAAGGGTGTGCGCGTTATTCAAATCATAGTCGTAAAAGCCGCTCCAGCGGAAAGTTTTTCCTTCTTCTCTCTGGATGCCGTGCGTGTCGATGCCGAGGCCTTGCATGAGATGAAGGTGTTTTTTGGGAAAATCGGTGCCCACGACGGCCACCACGGAGACAGGGGAGAAGAATCTTGCGCTTGCAGAAAAGTAAGCGGCGGATCCACCCAGCGCTTCGCGGACTTTGCCGAAAGGCGTCCGAACGCTGTCAAGCGCAACGGAACCGACGGCCAATATCCTTCTATTGTTCATACGGGTATTCTTAAATTACAAAGAACAAAGCACAAATGACAAAATAATAACAAAGCACAAAATTTAAATGACAAAACAGACGTTTTGGATTTCAATATTTGATATTTGAATTTATTTTGTAATTTGAATTTTATCATTTGTCATTTCTCTCAATAATTTCTCACACGCTTTTTTTGGATCTCTGGCTGTCATGACGGCCCGCACCACCGCCACGGTTTGAGCGCCCGCTTCGCGCACTTCTTTTATATTGTGGGCATCGATGCCGCCAATGGCGACAAACGGGATGTGAATATGACGGGAAGCAAAACGTACCAGTTCCAGGCCCACGGGCGTGCAGTGCGGTTTCGTTGGCGTTTGGAAAACGGGCCCCACCCCAATGTAGTCAAAACCTTCCTTCTCGGCCGCCTGGGCCTGTACTTGGCTGTGTGTGGAACGCCCCAGGATGACTTTTTCGCCCAGGATCCCGCGGGCTTCTTTCAGGGAACCGTCTTCCTGTCCCAGATGCACGCCATCCGCTCCCGAATGTTTGGCCACCCAAACCCTGTCATTGATGATGAGATAAATCCCGCGCGGCCGCAGGATTCTTAAAATGGTTTTGGCCGCTTGCACAAGCTCTTCATCACCCGCTTTTTTATCTCGGAGCTGGATGACATCCGCGCCGCCTTCGATAGCTTCTTGGACCCTTTCTTCCAAGGATCTACCGCTTGCGGCGGCGGGGTCGGTGATGACGTAAAGTTTCCAGTTTTGGCAATGCCTTTTTTTCGATGGCATAAGTTTTAAATCTTAGTCTTTTGAATTTAGCAGAAACCGCCCCGTCTATCAGCTTGGAACTTTCCTCTAAAACGCGCAAGGCCTCTTTGGCGCGTTCTATATTGGCGGCGAATAATGCGAAACCGTCTTTTCGCCCCCGTTCCAAAAGGCTCGGCGCTTTGCCGACATCCGACTCGACATCCCTCGAGACCACGAGTTTCGCCAAAGGAACCGGAAATTCATTCAAGCAGTCGCTGACCGAATGCCGCGTTTTCTTGAGTCTCGCGGTCAGCGCCTTGTCTTCTATCACGAAACGCGCGATTTCTTCGCAGACCCGCAGGCCTTCGCGGCAGCGGTTGAAATTGGCGTCTAGAATTCTCAACACCTCACGCCGTTTCATTATTGTGCATGTGTCATTGCGAGGAGCGCAGCGACGAAGCAATCTCCCTTGGTCATCGAGGAGATTGCCGCGCGCCTTCGGCGCTCGCAATGACAATCAATCGAGTTTCTCATCAAAGCGCTTTTATCTTTTCCAAAAGCCGCGTTGTCGAACGGTTTTTTACGTAGGGTAAAACCCGCACCTTTCCACCGTAGGATTCGACAAAATCGCGTCCCACCATAGTCTCCTTTTTCCAGTCGCCGCCTTTCACTAAAAAATCCGGTCTTAGGATTCGGATGAGACGCATCGGCGTTTTATCGGAAAAAAATGTCAAATAGTCCACCGACGACAAAGCGCTTAAGATCTCCACCCTTTCTTTTTCCATCGTTACGGGCCTTCCGGGACCTTTGAGTTTTCGTACCGAAGCGTCACGGTTTAATCCGATCACTAAAATATCTCCGAGGGCTTTGGCTTGTCTCAGATAGCGGATGTGGCCCACATGCAACAGGTCAAAACAACCGTTCGTAAAAACGATTTTTTTCTTTGATCTTTTATGTTTTTTCAGTATTGCGGCAAGCGCTTTTGGATTTTTTAGCTTATTTTTCAAGAAGCTCATCCACTCGCGCGCAGAGTATGTGTCCGATCATAATATGCGATTCCTGGATTCGAGCGGTTTTTTGCGAAGGGACTGTCAGGGACAAGTCCGCCAACGATTTAAGCTCTCCGCCCGTTCGCCCCGAAAAGGCGATTGTAAAGAGCCCGAGGGTTTTCGCTTTCTTGATACCCAGGATCACGTTTTTTGAGTTTCCGCTTGTCGAAATTCCGACGGCTACGTCCCCTTTTCTTCCTAGCGCCTCAATCTGACGCTCAAAAATTCTGTCAAAACCGTAATCATTGCCGACGGCAGTTAGAATGGAAGTATCCGTCGTAAGCGCCAGGGACGCCAGACCCCGCCTTTCTTTCTCATAGCGGCCGACGAATTCCGCCGCCAGATGTTGACTGTCACTGGCCGAGCCGCCGTTGCCGAAGAACAGCACTTTGTTTTGGTTTTTAACACATTCGAAAAGCACGTTCGCCGCTTTTTCAATGGCGGGAACAAGCTCTTTTAAAACAGCCTCTTTGGTCTCGATCGAATCCCGGATGTCGTTTATGATTTTATCCCGCATGGAGGGCATTATCCAAAAAAAGTTTTGGCCATCTCGTAAAAAGCGGGGTCCACGGTTTTTAGTTTGCCCACCGCTTCTTCAATGGGAATGGAAACGATGTCATTCCCCTTGAGCGCCGCCATCTGTCCGAACTTCCCGTTTTTCACAAGCTCGACGGCCTTGGCGCCGAAACGCGTGCCGAGCATGCGGTCAAACGCAGTGGCGCTTCCCCCGCGCTGAATATGCCCGAGAACCGTCACACGCGTCTCAAAACCCGTCATCTCCTCGATTTTTCTGGCCAAGAGCTCGCCGATACCGCCCAAACGCACATGCCCGAAATCGTCGAGTTTGGTTTCAAGCGTCACCTCCGACCCGTCAAACTTGGCCCCTTCGGCGACTACGATGATGCTGAAATTTTTCCCGCGTTCATTTCTTTTTTTGATGACGTCACTCACTTCTTTCATTTTGATCGGCACTTCGGGGATCAAAATGAGGTCCGCTCCTCCGGCGATGCCGGAGTGAAGGGCAATCCAGCCGGCGTGTCTCCCCATCACCTCAACCACCATGATGCGGCGGTGACTTTCCGCTGTGGTGTGCAGCCGGTCGATCGCCTCCATGGCAATGTTCACGGCGGTGTCGAATCCGAACGTGAAATCTGTGCCGGATAGATCGTTGTCGATGGTTTTGGGAACGCCGACAACCTTGAAACCGTCTTTGTGCAGCTTAACCGCGACACCGAGCGTGTCTTCTCCGCCGATCGCGATGAGTGCCTCTAAGCCGAATTTTTTGAAATTGCTTTTCAGTTTTTCCAGATCGGTCTTGTCTTTGTATGGGTTGGTGCGGCTGGTGCCCAAAATAGTGCCTCCCCGATGCAGGATTCCTGAAACCGCTCTCAGATCCAGAGGCTTGATCTCCCCTTCCACTAAACCTTTCCAGCCATTGTGAATCCCGAATACTTCAAATTTTTCTAAAAAAGCCGTTCGGACAGCCGCGCGTATCACCGGATTTAAACCAGGGCAGTCTCCGCCGCCGGTTAAAATGCCTACCTTAAGGGCTGGGTCCATGTCATTTCTCCTTTTCTGCAGAAACGGGGAGCGCGCTTTCGTCCGCATCCCTGTCGCTCCATTCCCCGATGAGTCTGGGGATGAAATCCGTGTACATTTGTCCTCGGCGGAAGATGGGGCTCTTTAAAATTTCTCTATGGATCCCGACGGTTGTTTTGATGGGTTCTATAATGAGTTCTTCCAGCGCCCTCTGCATGATGCTGATTGCTTCCCCGCGGTTACGGCCGTGTGCCATGAGTTTCCCGATCATCGAATCATAATAGGGTAAAACGGTATAGCCCGCATACGCATGGCTGTCGAGCCGCACGCCGGGTCCGCCGGGGGCATAGTACCTTTCGATTTTACCGGGACTGGGAACAAAATTTTTTTCAGGGTCTTCAGCGTTTATGCGGCATTCGATCGCGTGTCCTCTCAAAGGGATTTTGTCCTGCTTTTTAATTGAAAGTTTTTCACCGGCCGCGATGCGGATCTGCTCTTTGACGATGTCGATGCCGGTGATAAGCTCGGTGATGCCGTGCTCCACCTGGATACGCGTGTTCATCTCTAGAAAATAAAACCGACCGTCGGGGTCGAGTAAAAATTCGATGGTGCCGGCATTGACATAGTTCACCGCTCGCGCGGCTTTGACGGCGACGTCGCCCATTTTTTTTCTGAGTTTCCAATCCACGGATGGCGAGGGAGCTTCTTCCAGAAGTTTTTGATGACGCCGTTGTATGGTGCAGTCTCTCTCATGAAGGTGCACGGTATGTCCGTGGCTGTCCGAGAGAATTTGGAATTCAATGTGCTTGGCCTTTTCGATGTATTTCTCGATGTAAACCGCTGAGTTTCCGAATGCAGCCTCGGCTTCATGCTGAGCGGTCAAGAGGGCGCTCACGAGCCTTACCTCGTTGTGGCATACCCGCATGCCCCGCCCCCCGCCCCCCGCCGCGGCTTTGATGATGACGGGGTATTTAATCCTTTTGGCGATCCGAAGCGCCTCGTCCTTGTCTTTGACGGCTTCTTCGGTGCCCGGCACTATGGGAATCCCGGCTTTCCGGGCTGTTCCACGGGCCGCCATTTTGTCCCCCATCAACCGAATCGCCTGGGGACTGGGGCCAATAAATTTGATATGACAGGACTCGCAGATTTCGGCGAAGTGGGCATTTTCGGCCAAAAAACCATAGCCGGGATGTATTGCGTCGACGTCCGTAATCTCGGCGGCGCTGATGATCGCCGGGATGTTCAGGTAACTCTGCGAAGAGGGCGCGGCGCCGATGCAGACGGCTTCATCCGCCAAGTGCACATGGGGAGAACTTTCCTCCGGCGCCGAATAAACGGCGACGGTGCGAACGCCTATCTCTTTACAGGCACGGATGACTCGTAAAGCGATTTCGCCTCGGTTGGCGACAAGAATTTTTGAAAACAAGCTACTCCAAGTAAAACAGGGGCTGTCCGAACTCCACGGGATCGCCGTTGTTGACCAGAATCTCGGCGACTTTGCCCCGGACCTCGGCCTTGATTTCATTCATCAGTTTCATCGCTTCGATAACGCATATCACCTGGCCGACTGCCACCGAGGAGCCGACCTGCACGAATGGCGGCGCGTCAGGCGCGGGTGAGGTATAAAAAGTGCCTACCATCGGTGATTGGATGGTGGTCTTAGAATCGGCGGCAAGGACTCTGGAAGATTCTTTGGCGTGGGCACTTTCGCGGGCCGAGGGCGTGCTGGAAACAGGCCCTGTTTCTTGTATCTGGGTTTGCTCGAAGGCGCCGCCCGCGCTTTTCTTAAGGCGTATTTTCAGACCGTCTTTCTCGAGCTCAAGTTCCGTCAGGCCGTTCTCGTTCATGAGTTGAATCATTTCTTTGATTTCTTTGAGATTCATCCTAAGCCCTCTCGACGTATTGACCGGTGCGTGTGTCCACCCGGACCTTATCGCCGGTGTTCACGAAAAGCGGCACCTTGAGGGTGGCTCCGGTTTCCACCTTCGCGGGTTTCGAGCCGCTTTTAGCGGTGTCGCCTCTAATCCCGGGCTCTGTTTCGGTGATTTCTAAAATCACCGATGCCGGAAGCTCCACAGAAATAAGCTCTTCGTCGGAAAATCTACCCACTGCCTCGGAATTGTCTTTTAAAAAATTAACCTTATCGGCCAAGAGCGCTCGGCTCACGACGACTTCATGGTAGGATTCAGAGTCCATGAAATGATATTTGTCCGCTTCATGGTAAAGGTACTGAATGGGTTTTTCTTCCAGATAAACTTCTTCAAATTTATCACCGGAACGAAACGCCGGCTCCAGCACGTTGCCCGTCTTGATGTTTCTGAGTTTCGTGCGCACAATAGGCTGGCGCTGCTGCATTTTGACAAGCTGAAATTCCAGAATTTCACACAGGTCATCGTTGTATTTAATGATAACGCCTGATTTAAACTGGCTGGTCGAGATCACGCGTCAATACCTCATGTCCGTTTTGCGTCACAAGCACCATATCTTCGATGCGGACGCCAAATTTTCCCGGCAGATAAATTCCCGGCTCCACGGTGATCACCATGCCGGGTTTTAAGATAGTGCGGCTCTGTGAGGAGACCGTGGGCGCCTCGTGGATTTCAAGCCCTACGCCGTGGCCGGTGCCATGGCCAAATGATTCGCCATACCCTTTTTTCTGAATGAAGGTTCGGCAGGCCGCGTCCACGTCTTTGGCCGCTACGCCGGGAGCCACCTTGGCAATGCCGGCGCGTTGGGCGTCCCAAACCACAGAGTAGATTTTTTTTTGCAAAGCGCTCATTTTACCTAAAAAGAGCGGGCGGGTCAAATCCGAATGATACCCCTCAAAAACCACCCCCATGTCCACCAGCACCAGCGTATTGTCTTGGATAAGGGTTTCGTTCGTCTGAGAATGAGGCATCGAGGATCGGGCGCCTGCGGCTATGATGATGTCAAAGGCAGGCCTTTCGGATCCTAGGGATTTAGTGTAATGTTCAAGTCTCCCCTGCACCTCTCTTTCCTTCATGCCGGGCCTTACGGTTTGGCGCACATAATGATAGCCTTTCACCGCAATAGTCACGGATTTTTTAATCTGGCTGATCTCAAAGCTGTCTTTGATTTCTCTTAACGACTCCACCCGATCGGAGGTTGCCGTCAGCTTTTCTTTTCCGACAGAGCGCTCAAGCTTTAGATAAAATGAATGCGTGACGATATTTGTCTCGAAACCCAGTTTTTTTATGCCGAGCTTCCGTACGAGATCCCGGGTGATTTCAAAAACGTTTTTCTTGTCCCTTAGAATAACCTGAAAACCTCTGGTCTCTTTCTGGGCTTGTTCGCCGTAGCGGGAATCGGTGATGAAATACGCTCCTTGGGGGCATACCAGTATCCAGGATTCGGTGCCTTTGAAACCGCTTAGGTAGCTGACGTTGGGCCAGGAGCTGACTAGCAAGGCGTCTATTTTACTGGACTCGAAATTTTGAAATAATTTTTTGAGCCGATTGTTTGGGGTCATCGCTTCTTCTTCTCACGGCAAAGGTCCAGGGCCGCCAGAAAACCCAACTCATAACTTTTGGCTCCGAAACCCGAGACTTGGCCTTGGGCAACGGGTGCCACGAGTGACCGGTGTCTAAATTCCTCCCGGGCGTAGATATTTGAAAGGTGCACTTCCACCGTGGGCACGCGGACGGCGGCAATCGCGTCGCGGATCGCGACGCTCGTATGCGTGTAGGCGGCGGGGTTTATGACGAGGGCGTCGGCGGATCCTTTGGCGTCACCAATTCTTGAGACGATTTCACCTTCATGATTGGATTGATAAATCTCGAGTGCAACCTTATGGGCCTTGGCCAATTTTTTTAAAAGGGCATTTATCTTTCCTAGGGTCACGTGCCCATAAACCTCAGGCTCGCGCCTTCCTAAAAGATTGAGGTTTGGACCGTGGATCACCAGTATTTTTTTCATCCATTGGCTCCTAAGAAGCAGTGGCCGATTTCAATTGGATGTGATAATCGTGGCGGGTAAGATAGATGATGCCACCCACCAGACTCAGCAGAAATAAAAGCGCAAGCCACAGGATCCCCAGAGCTGCCGCGTTTCCTTTGCCGATATAAGGCGTTAAAAAATAGATGTAAGCCCCCTCACGGATCCCGAGCCCGTTGAGCGACGGAAGCATGCTGATCAAGTGCACCACCGGGACCAAGAGATAAAAATAGATGATGGAAGTACTCGCCCCGAGCGCCAGGGCCATGAGATACAGCACAAAGATGCTGACGCTCTGACCGAGTACCGACAAAAGCATCGCCTGAACCACCACGCCTTTGTGGTTTTTGAAGTTGTGCAAACCGTCGTAAATTTTTCTCGCCTTCTCGCCCATGCGAAATACGTTCAAGAGGCTTTCGATAAACGAGAAGCGTCGGGCCACGTTCCGGTTGAAAATAAGAAAAAATACGAGGATAGACACTCCCAGGAAAGAATAGATAAGCGCCGGCACCGCGGGATTGTCCACGTGTTTTAGATAAAATAAGAGGCTGATGCTGGGAATCACAATGAAGGTGAAAAGCCCGAACAGACGGTCCATCAGCACGGAGGTGACCGATTTAACCGGCTCGCCGGTGATTCTGGAGGCGCTCATCGCCTTCACGATATCCCCTCCGACGGAAGTGGGTAGAAAATTGTTGAAAAAAAAGCCGACAAAAGTGAGATTGGAAGATTCGGTGAACTTGATCGGGACATCTTCTGCGGCGAAGATAAGCTGAAGACGTCTGGCCAGGATAAAGACGGTGGAGAAGAACACCAGGACCGCAAGCCCAAAGAGTTTTCGGTTAACGTTTTTCAGCGTTAAAAGAATCTGCGGGACGTCATCCTTCATTAAATAAACAAGCAGCCCGATAAACGCCAGGCTGATGAACACGCGCGCCAAGAATTTTTTCATAAGCCTCTTATTATAACAAAGTTAAGGGGTATTACGAAGAAAATATGGCGGTGGTTGGATTTGAACCAACGACAAGCGATTTATGATACCGCTGCTCTGACCAGGCTGAGCTACACCGCCAAAAATTTCCTTCGGAAATTTTTCCGAGGGGGAAACGGGGTTTCCCCCTTCGGCGTGTCCTCCGGCGTCGCCGAGACCGTGTGAAATCCACGGCTCAGCCTCCGGCACTGAACCCCCTTCCTTAAAGGAAAAGATCTCTTTAAGAAGGAAAAGGGAGAGTTGTCTCCCTTTTCCTTGGAACCATATCCCTCTAAAGTGGAAGGGACTAATCAATCCACCCTCCCCCGAGTACTCTGTTGCCGTCGTAGAAGACGGCGGCTTGGCCGGGGGTGACGGCTTTTTGCGGGATTCGAAATCTTAGGTGGACACGGTTGGAATTTATTTCCGTGATTTCCGCGTCAGCCTTCAAATGGCGGGATCTGATCTTGACCGCGATGGGCCCAAGGCGCGGATTTAAAAGCCAGTTGATCCGGTTCACGGTCATCGTTTCTTTTGAGAGCTCTTCTTCGAAGCCGACCTGCACCTCGTTTTTTGCGGCATCTACAGCAATGACGTAATAGGGTTTTTCATGGGTAATTTTGATACGTTTTCTCTGGCCCACTGTGAAAAGATGACTGCCTTCGTGAGTTCCGACAATTTCTCCTAGCGCGTTCACGAAGTGGCCCGAGCCGGGAAGCCTATCGGGAGCGCTGCTTTTCACGAAATCTCCATAATTGGATTTCACGAAGCAGATCTCTTGGCTGTCCGGCTTGTCGAAAACACGCAGTCCCAGTTTCTCCGCGATCACCCGCACCTCTTTTTTCCGCAATTCTCCTATCGGAAGGAGGGTCTTGGAGAGTTGCCCCTGTGTGAGCCCAAACAGCACATAGCTTTGATCTTTGTCCGCATCCACAGCTTCGTATACGAAAAATTTATTCTCTCTTTCGTCGAAACCTTTCCGGGCGTAATGGCCGGTGGCTATAAAATCAGTCTCAAGCTCTTTGGCTTTTTCGAGGAGAATGCCGAATTTGATATGACGGTTGCATTCAATGCAGGGGTTTGGCGTACGACCGGTCAGGTACTCGTCGATGAAATGGTCAATCACCTTTTCCTTAAAATCGGAGGACAAATCCATCACGTAATAAGGAATGCCGATTTTTCTTGCGACGGCCCGCGCGTCGTCAATGTCGCGAATGGAACAACAGCCTTTGGACTTTTCGTCGCGGCATTCGTCACTGGCCCACGTTTTTATCGTGATGCCGATCACGTCGTACCCTTTTTTCTTTAAGAGATACGCGCCCACGGAGCTGTCCACCCCGCCAGACATGGCAACGACGACTCTACTTTTCCGCCCCATCTTTCATGGCTTTTTTGAATTCACGGATGCCTTCGCCGAGGCTTTTTCCGATTTCCGGGAGGCGGTTGGCCCCAAAGAGCAAAAGACACACCAGTAAAATTATCAGAAGCTCGGGAAATCCAATTCCAAACATAGTTACCTCCCAAATTTATGTCATTTCGAGTCCGCCGAAGGCGTCCGCTACTAAATCATCAGCGGACGTTCGCCGATGCTCTGATGGCGGGCGGGCGAGAAATCCCGCAGATTCAACGGGATCTCTCGGCGCTTCGCACCTCGAGATGACGGTAAGTTAGAATAACCTCTTTTTTGAGCCGTGTCAATTCGGCGTTACCGTATTCTATCCAGGGAGTAGTAAGCCAACTGAATCAAAGAATCTTTGTAAATACTTCCTTTCAAAGCTTCCACATTTTCGACAGCGTTTTCGACATACTCCTTGGCTTTGCCCAGTGCCTTTTCCACGCATTTTTTCTCAAGCGCCCATTGACGTATTCGCTCGAAGCGGTGGCCATTCCCGTTCTCGGCGTCCGACAATAGATGCGCCCTTTCGCTGTCATCGAGCTCATGAAAAAGATAAAGGATCGGGAGCGTCACATCTGATTTGCTGATGTCGAGTCCCGTAGCTTTTCCAAGGTTTTCGGCTTCGCCGGTGAGGTCCAAGCAGTCGTCCACGATTTGAAACGCCATGCCTAGGCCAAAACCATAGTGTCCCAGCCTTTCCACAGAATCCGAGTCCGCACCCGAAAGATGGGCGCCGCCGACGCAGGCGGCTTGGAAAAGCACCGCTGTTTTCTGGTGGACGATCCTTAGATAATCACTCTCGGACATCAGAAAATTTTTCCTTTTTTCAATCTGCTTCATCTCCCCTTCGCACATTTCATGGGCACACGTCGCAAAAGCTCGGCTGATCCAGACATCCTGGAAATTCGCGAAGAGCCTGAAGGCCTTGGCGTAGAGATAGTCCCCGGTGACGATGGATATTTCTTTGCCCCATTTGGAATGCACAGCCGGCTGGTTGCGTCTTAAGTTTGAATCATCGATGATGTCGTCGTGCACGAGCGTCGCGGTATGGATAAGCTCGATGGCAACTGCGAGCTTTGTGATATCAAAATCATTTTTTTTATCCGCTTTCGATGAAAAAATGGCCAGCGCCGGGCGCAGAAACTTGCCCGTCATCTTGAGGAGGTGTTGGTGGATATCCTGAATCAAGACATCGTCGGACGAGAGCTCTTTTTTAAGGCTTTCGGAAAATCGATGAAGCTCCGTTTCTATCGGGGCGTATATTTCCTTTAAAGTGGATCTGACGATGGGCATTATAAATTAATATCCTTAGCGGATTGTATCATATCCGGGGTCGGGGGTTCCTGCTTTTCTTTAGCAGTTTGCTTAAAAAAGCCTCAGATGCAAGGCCACGATCTCTTGGTTGCGGCACGTCGGTCGGGGCTAAGGACAGCCCCGTCATCTGCAGGCGCGACCCAGCGACCGCTCAAGGCGTACCGGAAGGTACGTCTAGCATCTTTTCAAGACCTCCAGTGTTTTATCCAATTCTTTGGATGTGTGCGCGTTTGAAATAAAACTAGTCTCGAAAGCCGATGGCGGTGTGTAGATCCCTTTCGAGAGCAACCCGTGAAAATAGGCCTTGAAAGCCCGGGAGTCTGATTTCGCCGCTTCCCGGTAATCGGAGGGTTTTTTTGCCATGAAGAAAATTGTGAACATGGAACCGAAGTTTTGCAGGCTCATACTCCGATCTTTTTTTCGTAAAATTGTTTTTGCTTCGTCGAAGAACGTGTTGCATTTTTGGTTTAAATTGTTATAAAAATTTTGCGAAAGACGCGATAAAACCATGACGCCCGCGGCCATCGAGAGCGGGTTGCCGGACAAGGTGCCGGCCTGATACACCTTTCCGGAGGGAGACAGTTTTTCCATGATTTTTGATTGGCCGCCGAAGGCCCCGATCGGAAGGCCACCTCCGATGATCTTTCCAAGCACGGTGAGATCAGGCCGAATGCCGTAAACATGCTGCGCGCCGCCGTAGACGATTCTAAAACCGGTGATCACCTCATCCCATATTAAGACCGCGCCGTTTCGGGATGTTTCGGTTCTTAAGGTTTGTAAAAATTCTTTCCTGGCCGGAACCAACCCCATATTTGCGGCTACAGGCTCCACGATCACGCAGGCGATGTCAGGGTATTTTTTGAAGGCCCGCCTCACGGCTTCAGGGTCGTTGTAAGGTAAAACGACGGTTAATTCGGCCAAACTTTTTGGGACCCCTTCTGAATTCGGCGTTCCAAAAGTGGCCAGGCCGCTGCCCGCTTTTACAAGCAGGCTGTCGGCGTGCCCGTGATAACAGCCCTCAAATTTAACGATTCGATTTTTTTTAGTAAATCCCCTGGCGACGCGGACGGCGCTCATCGCCGCTTCGGTGCCGGAGCTTGTGAAACGGATTTTTTCCATTGTTGGGAAGGCTTTTTTTATTTCCTGGGCGAGTCTTGTTTCGTATTCTGTGCAGGTTCCAAAGCCTGTGCCTTTGGCCGCCTGTTTTTGTATGGCCCGGACCACCCCCGGATCCGCGTGACCCAGCAAAATCGCGCCCCAGGACATACAATAATCAATGTAGCGGCGGCCACGCCTATCCCATAAATAAGGCCCTAATCCCCGCCGCATGAAAATAGGCTCTCCGCCTACGGCTTGAAAGGCCCGCACGGGGCTCGAGACGCCGCCGGCCAAATGACGCTGGGCTTCCCGCCAGGCTGAGTTCATAACCCCAGCCACGATGCCAAATGCTTAGCCCAGTACGTGATGATAAAATTAGCCCCGTATCTTTTCATGGCAAGATGCGTTTCCAGCACCGTTTTTTTTTCGTCGAGCCATCCTTTTTGAGAAGCGGCCCTGATCATCGCGTATTCGCCGCTTACACTAAAACAGCCGACTGGACAGGAAAATTTATCTTTGATTTGCCTTAAGACGTCCCCGTAGTAAAGTCCCGGTTTCACGAGAATGAGATCCGCGCCTTCCGCCAAATCGCTTTCGGCCTCTCTTAACGCCTCTTTCACATTCGCGGGATTCATCTGATAGCTTGAGCGGTCGCCGAAGCCAGGGGAGCTTTCCGCCGCTTCCCGAAAGGGGGCATAAAGCGCGGAGGCGTATTTGACGGCGTACGAAATGATAGGAAGGTATTCGAAACCGTTTTTATCCAGGAGCTTCCGGATGGCGCCCACGCGGCCGTCCATCATGTCCGAAGGCGCGACGATATCGGCTCCGGCTTCGGCGTGTGACAAAGCGACGTGGGCGAGTGTTTTCACGGACGCATCATTGACGACGCGTCCTTTTTCAATGTGGCCGCAGTGGCCGTGGCTTAAATATTCGCACAAGCAGACGTCGGTGATCACAAGAAGTTTGGAACAGCTTTTTTTGATGAGACCCACCGCTTTTTGGATAATGCCGTTTTTGGAAAAGGCCTCGCCGCCGCTTTTATCTTTTCTGGAGGGAATGCCGAATAAAATAATAGCCGGAATGCCGAGTGCTTCAATTTTTTTCGCTTCGCCGACGATGGTATTTAGAGAAAATTGAAACTGCCCCGGCATCGATGAAATTTCAACCGGCCGCGCAATCCCCTCTTTTACAAAAAGCGGCTGTATCAAATCCTTCTTAAGAAGCGAATGCTCGCTCAGCATATTCCTGAGCGTCGCGTTCTCCCTGAGTCGTCTGAGTCTTAACGTTGGATATTTCATAGTGAATTCCTGCGATCTAAGTTATCCGTGCACGGCTGTTTCAACGTACTTCTCTCGTCGCCGCTATGCGCGCCCCACCGAGGCGCGCATGACGCTGAAGTGGCGCCGCCTACGCGTGTAAAAAATATTGTTCCCTGGTGCTCGGCGTCGCCAATCCGCCGAGAGAAGCACGTCGAAACAGCCTTCTCTAACACGTGCTATTGCTTGCGAATCCTCCCGTTGAACTCGCCAACTGTCAATGCAGCGGTGGCGAGGGAAGCGTGTGTTTGGCGATGGAGCCTGCCTGCCGGCAGGCAGGCGTCCAACGGCTGCCTAGATACATCCCATCAGTTTTTGTTTCACAGCGACTGAGCCGAATACACGCTTCCAGGCGCCCAAACGGATGGTTGAATTCATCCGGTATAAACCACAGCCGTCATAATTTTTAATTGCCTCCACTAACCCCTCTATTGTGTACACTTTAGCTTGCATACTAGGTTTCAGTCCAAATTCCCTCATAGTTTTTGACGTCACAGGGCCTATGCTGGCAAATTTTGTGGATTTTGCGATTTTTTTTACGTTTTTTAAGCCCAGTATTTTTACAAAGTTCGTGACGGTGGAAGAGCTTGTGAAAGTCACGCAGTGCGCCTCGCCGTTTAAAAGTTTTTTCTTAACAGGCGTTGAGATGGATTTCGGCAAATGCGTTTGGTAAGCGGTGACGCGTGTCACGTGGGCTCCCAGTTTTTTTAGATTCAAATCGAGCTCCGGCGGCGCGATGTTGGTCCGGAGAAGCAGGACATTTTTTCCGTTCAGATTGCCGAACCTTTTTCTAAATTCACGCGAGATCGCTTCGGTTTCAAAATGTTTGGGGATAAGGTCTGAAAATACGCCTCTTTTATTCAACGCCTGTTCGGTGCCGGGGCCGACGCAGGCGACTTTTATCCCGTTTAAGGCACGGGCATCTTTTTTATGGACACAGGCCAGGCGGTTGAAAAAGAAATCGACGCCGTAGGTGCTGGTGAAAATGAGCCAGTCAAACTCATTCAATTTTTTTATTGCCTTGTCCATGCTGGAAATGTCCGACGGTTCTTTTATTTCGATCACGGGAAACTCCAGCACCTGGGCCCCCAACTCTTCAAGCTTATCCATCAGCGCTTCACCTTTTTCGCGTGTGCGCGTGATCACAATTTTTTTGCCAAAAAGAGGCAGCGTTTCATACCAGTTTAGTTTTTTTCTTAAACGCACCACGTCGCCGATGATGATGATGCAGGGCGCTTTCATTTTCATCTCGGTTACTTTTTTCGCGATGTCCGATAGCGTCCCGTCACAAGATTTTTGACGCGGCAGGGTTCCCCATTCGATCACGCACGTCCGGGTTCGCGCGGGCATGCCGTGCGTGATAAGGCGTTCGGCGATTTTTGCCAAATTGTAAAAACCCATGTAAATAACAAGAGTTCCTTTGAGTGCAACAAGTTTTTCCCAAGGAACGGTATCCAGGTGCGAATCATGCGCCCGATGTCCCGTAATGAAAGAAACCGAGGCGTTGTGTTCGCGGTGCGTGAGCGGAATTCCCGCGTAAGCGGCGCAGGCCGTGGCGCTTGTCACCCCTGGCACCACTTCAAAAGGGATTTTATGTTCGTAAAGGAAAAGCGCCTCTTCCCCGCCACGCCCGAACAAATAAGGATCGCCACCTTTTAAACGCACCACGTGTTGGCCTTTTCGGACGGCGCGGATGATGAGACGGCGTATTTTTTCCTGACTGTAGTGGCGATGGCGAAAACCTTTGCCGACGCAGATTTTTACGGCGGCTTCTTTGGCATGCCTCAAGTGTTCCGGGTTAGCTAAATAGTCGTAAATGATGAGATCGGCTTCCTGGATTCTTTTTTGCGCTTTGAGCGTCAAAAGTCCCGGGTCGCCAGGCCCCGCACCCACAAGTGATACTTTGCCCATCCCCGTGGTCATGCTCTCGCCTCTTTCAAAAATTTTGAGGCGCCTTTTTTGAGAAGCCTTCGGGCTAATGTTTCGGCGAGAGTTTTATAACTTTTTGCAGGCCCCGTAATTTCATCGGTTAAAAAATCTTCTGTTTGGATGGAAAAAACTGCGGCCCTGAGATGCAATTTTCCGCCGCTTTTTTTCGAAGAGATGCCCACGGGCACCCGGCAGCCTCCTTGCAAAACTTTCAAGAAAGACCGTTCGGCCAGCACCGCTTGTTCCGTTTGCGGATGATTCAGGGCTTTGGCCAGCCTTAGCATCCTTTCATCCCCTATTCTGACTTCAATTCCCAGCGCCGCTTGTCCCACGGCCGGGAGCATTTCTCGGGAGGAAATCGGCACGGCGTATTTTAAATATTTTTTAAGACGCAAAAGCCCGGCGTGCGCCACGACGGCGGCGTCCAGTTTTTTTTCGTGAATCACCTTCGCGATACGCGTGTCGAGATTTCCGCGTAAGTCGATGACTTTTAAGTCTGGTCGCAGGTGAAGCAGTTGTCTTTGTCTTCTGGGGCTTCCGGTGCCGACCCTGGCCCCTTTCGGGAGCGAAGCGAGCGTGTGCCGATGCAATGAAATCAACACATCCCGCGCATCGAGTCTTTTGGGAAATGCCGCCAGGGTCAGCCCGTTCGGCAATTGGGTTGGCAAATCTTTTAAACTGTGTACGGCCATGTCAATTTCCTGACGCATCAGTTTTTCTTCCAGCGCCTTTGTAAACACACCAATATTCTTTTTTTTAAAAAGTTCAACACTTTGAAACTCATCGCCGGTCGTTTTGACGACAACTATGCGAAAATCAATTTTGGGAAACCGAGATTTTAGACGGCACCTGATTTCATGGGCCTGGGCCAGCGCGAGCAAACTGCCCCGAGAGCCGATGCGAACCGTTTTCATCAGGCCACTTGTCCTCCGAAGTCCTCCGAAGCCCGCCGTAGGCGAGCGTAGGAAGACGTAGGAGGAAACTCTTTGGAAAGCCAGCGCATGAAGGTGTGCGTCTGGATTTGTACGAGGTTCAGGCCATCGTTCAACTGGCTTTCGCGGAACGCCAGGTTTTGGCCGGCGATGGATTGCAGGTCGTCGACATTGTAAAGGTAAACGTTGTCGAGCTTGTCGATCGAAACCTCTAGGTTGCGCGGCACCGCGAGGTCCACCATAAAAAGCGGTTTTTCGTGGCGCCGGCGCATCCAACCTTTGACTTGGTTTTCATGAATAAGCCTGCCTGCCGGCAGGCAGGCGCCCCGTGGTGCTTGCGTCGATGCGATCAGGATGTCCACTTCTTGAATAAGGTCTTCATAAAGGTGAAAAGGAACCGCCTTGCCGCCTAGCTCTTGGGCCAGCATTTCGGCGCGCTCCAGGTGATGGCTTGAGACGATCATGGGGAGCGCCCCTTTTTGCACCATCGCCCGCGTGATCTGCGTTGCCATCTGCCCTGTGCCGATCACCATGACACGGGCACCCCCAAGTTTCCCGAAGATTTTACCCGCCAAATCCACCGTGACGGAGGCGATGCTGACATTTTTGGTCCCGATGCCGGTTTGCGTGCGTATGTTTTTGGCCACTTTGAATGAGCGCTGGAAAAGCGTGTTGAGCACCTTGCCGGTTTGGCTGTAGGCGTGGGCCTGTTCGTAGGCATCCTTGACCTGGCCCGTGATTTCGGTTTCGCCGATGACCATTGAATCAAGCCCCGCTGCCACCAAAAAAAGATGCCGGATGGAATCGGGCTGTCTTAAAATGTACAATTTGTCCTCGAAGGTCGAGAGATTCATCCCCGCGTATTCGCTCAAAAATTCTTTTGTCCGATGCACCGATTCTGAAGAAGCGTAACCGACGCCGTAAATTTCCGTGCGGTTGCAGGTGGAAAGCACCAGGCGCTCGTCGAAAATTTTCCGGATCTTGAGCGCTTTGAGGATGTCCGGCGTCCGATGCGGCGGCACGCTCAATTTTTCCCGAAGCTCTACGGGCGCGGTTTTATGATTGAGTCCCAGGACCAGAATTTCCATTTTTAAAAACTCTTGTGAAACGCGGATGGTGCGTAGAGCGAGCTCATCCAGGTTGCGATTAAAAGTACGAAAATGAGAAGTGTCCCAATCGCGATTTTTTGTCCTCGCCCAAGCTCCCCGGCGCGAATGGTGAGCACCGCCCAGTACATCAGGCAAGTCAAAAGCGATAAGAGCACTTTCGGATCTTTGAAAATATCGCCGGTGCGGCGCAGGTCTGTGGCCCAGAAAAAACCGCTCAAGATACCTAAGGTGAACAAAATAACCCCCGCCCTCAGCGCCCTGAAATGAAAACGGTCGAGCCTATCAAGAGACGGAAGCTGGGTGGAGAGCCCGCCGGGGTGTTTGGATTTAAGTTCGCGGGATTGCGCCAGATAGAGCGCTGCGCCGATCACCGCTAAGAGAAGCGCCAAAATTCCGCTGAAGATAAGCGCCAGATGCGCCCATAGCCAAGCGTTCATGGAACCTCGCCCCGTTTATTTCTGGGGTCTCGGCCCTGCGTTTGGGATATAAATTTTTCAAATTCTGTTTTTGGCATCCCAAATTGCTGTTTTTTTGACGGGAACACCCCGCTTTTTACTTCGCGCGCGAATCTTTTCACTGCTTTTCTCATCGGCGTGTCCAAATCCATGTAGCGTTTTACGTGTTTGGGCAGGAATTTTTTAAAAATCCCCACCATATCTTGGAATACCAGCACCTGCCCGCCGCAATGCGGCCCCGCGCCGATGCCGAGGGTCGGCGTCTTTAAATTTTTTGTGATAAACTCCGCAAGCGCCGCCGGCACGCATTCGAGAACCAGCCACTCGGCTCCGTGCCTTTCAAAGTCTCGAGCCTGCCGCCAAATTTTTAAGGCGCTTGCGGCATCCAGCCCCTGCACTTTAAATTTTTTCACCGTCTGGGGTGTGAGTCCCACATGCCCCATCACACGGATCTTATTTTTCCTTAAAATGCCTATCGTTTGAAGCGCGTGCGGCCCCCATTCGAGCTTCACCGCGTCGCACCCAGCTTCTTTTATAAAACGCTTTGAGGACAAAAGCGCCTGGCGCGGCCCCTTCTCGATGCCTTTGAGAGGCAAGTCTCCTATTATAAATGATTTAGGTGCCCCGCGTCTAACTGCTTTTGCGTGGTGTATCATCTCGTCCATCGTGACCGGAAGCGTTGACGGATACCCCAAAACCACCATCCCGAGCGAATCGCCGACCAAAATCATGTCGATACCGCAGGCCTCCAAAAGCGCCGCGGTCGGCGCATCATAAGCGGTCAAGAGGCAGAGTTTTCCATGCATTCTTACATTATATACCGTGATTGGAAAATAGGAACGATTCTATTTTTCTTCGGTGTTTATATAGGTCACTTGGGGCAGGCGTTTAAAATCTGAATCGCTGGTAATCAATTTTGCTTTGTAAACATCGGCGGTGGCATAAACGATCGCATCCGCCATTGCCAATTTATGCTCAAGCGCAAGGTCCGCCGCATGGTAAGCGATGCTTTCCGATAGAGGCGCCAGAACGGTTTTTTCCATCTGCGCCGCCGCCATCAAGGCCCCTTCTTCGCTCAACTCACTCTTCAACTTTTTGTAGACTTCGTACAAAACGACGGTGGGCGTCACCAGCTCTTTGGTTTTAGACAGGTATTCGGCATAAGATTTGGCCAAAGAGCCATTCATAAAATAATGAATCCAGCCCGAGGAATCGACCAAGTTCATATTCGGTCCTTTTTTTCTCTTAACCCCCCGATGGATATGCCGTTAGCAAACCCACGCAGGCTGGCCAAGGGCCTGTCCGGAACCAGATAAATAATTCCGTTTTTGGCGATACAGGCCATCTTTTGACCCGATTTAATCCCGAGCTCCCTGCGGACCTCCTTGGGAATCACTACCTGATACTTGCTTGAAACTAATGTCACCGCCATAGGCGATCTCCATTCGTTTTACCTTTTATATATCGATACTTAGATTATACTACGTTTTAGAGATTAGTCAAGATGCTTGTGGTTTTGTGCTTGTGGTTTTGACGGTGACACAGGTTTGGATTGGGTGGTTTTTAAAGCGGACGGCGAGGCGGGAAGCAGCCGCTTTTTAGTGAAAAGGATTTTGAATTGTAAGGCCGCGGATTTTTTGTCCGTTTTGAAAATCCTCGGAATAAACGAGTTTACAACCTGCTTGGCCGGCTGAGGCCAAAATCAGGGAATCGTAAAGACTGGTCTTATGATCATCCGCGATCTCCAAAGCCTGACGGTAAAGTTCCATGCTGGGGAACACTTCGCAAAGGGGTTCTAAAACCTCATTCAAATATAGCCGGGCTTCGTCTGTCGACATCAGATTTTGAAATTTTTTTGTGGCCACGCTCAAAAACTCTTGAACCACTTGAAAGCTGATGATGCCTGAGTCTTTCTCAAGAGCCTCCGCAATCAATTTTCTGGCTTTTTCCTTCTTGGCAGGGTATCTCACGTCGCAGGAATAAACAAAAATATTCGTGTCGAGAAAAAACCTAGCGCTCATTCATCTCGTCCCGGGAGAACTTCCGGCCGGCTCGCACATGCTCAAGCTTTTTCATCAGCGCGTAATAGCGTTCGGAGCGCTTCTCCCCGGCCCCGACATATCTCATGATCCACTCGCGGAAAAGAGTGTTTAGGGACTTACGGTCCTCGGCGGCCCTGGCTCTGGCTTTTCTCAAAAGGCCGTCTTCGGCGCTGAGCGTGATATTTTTGAGCATACACACCTCCACACAGAAGTAGTGTACACAGTTTTCGTGTGTTTGTCAAGGGCTAGTTGAGTGGGTGCTTCGCGGTTACGCCGCGGAGGCGGTGGTTTAGGCGGCCTTGGCCGAGGATTCGCGGGACAATTCGGCGGCGGAGAGCTCCCTCTCTAGCACGGGTTCGATCATGAGGATTTCTATTCCCAAAGCCTTGACGTAAACCCTGTGGGCCCTAAAACTAATGGAGGATGGGAATGTGAGGCCCGGGAACACCAAAGTAGCGAGAGCCGTTTGCACCTCATCGGAAAGAAGAATGAGTTGGGTCTTGGTATCAGCGGGCGTCCCCACCCCGAAGATTTGTACATGGCTGTTTTCAAGTTCTCGTTGGGCTTTCTCAAAGCCCCGCCTTGTATCTTCTGAGAAATCGGCGCTGGAAACACCCACGACAAGATGCTCCAGATCTTTGGAAGAGATGTTTTCTCTATGAAAGGCCTCCAAGACTCCCGCAAAAAGCTCTTGGCTATTCCCAAGTTCTGTGAATAAAATCTGCACGCGTCCGGCATATTTATCGGAAAACATTTTTAAGCGTTCAAGGGCTTGTAGAGAAAGCGCTTCCCCTCTATGGGTAAAGAGCACCGTAAATTGGAGTTTTCTTGATATGGCCAGTGTTTTAAGAAGCTCGAGCGTTCTTTCCAAATCCACCTCGTTATCAAGATAAGGCAGTGCCAGGCCGGTTCTGAGGCCCGAAGATTTTGCAAGACCCGAACGATCCGGAAGCCCCGAGAAGATGGTATTCCAAGTGTTCGGACTTTTCCGGAAAGAAGGCAGTGCGCGGAGCCCGGGGATTTGGGCTAAAAGATCGAATGCAAAATTGTTGGAGGCCAGTTTTTGTGTTTGAGCTTCTGAGAGCTTCGTGGAGCTGATTGCGGCGCCTGAAACCCTGAGGGTCTTTGATAGGGCTTCTCGCGCGTTTAGGCGATTGAGAGTGGTTGAGCTAACCGGCACCTGATTTCCCGGGTTCCGAACATCCGGAATCACTGAAATATTTACTCTTGTTTCAGCCGCACTGGCGGTACGGACAAATTCGAGATTAAAAACCTGATCCTGTAGGAAAGGAACGTTTCTTACGCTGTTCGCTGGCTGAGAGGTTGACGCCGCCAACCTCGCGGCGATACTTGAGATTTCCTCGTCCTTGCGAGGAGTCACCGTAGGTGACAACGAAGCAATCCCCCGGGAGATCGCCACGCTCGCTTCGCTCACTCGCGATGACGGGTTCTCCGCAAGCCTC